>Ga0123353_10000386_pt1 | contig 54051 bp, 50 predicted proteins | sample TergutLab28metaG_3_FD_92763 | JGI IMG/M metagenome (GOLD analysis project Ga0123353, IMG submission 92763) | Labiotermes labralis P3 segment gut microbial communities from Petit-Saut dam, French Guiana - Lab288 P3 | ecosystem: Host-associated > Arthropoda: Insects > Digestive system > Gut ... | reverse complement strand
TAGCAAAACGCGAAGCGTTTTGAGCAGAACCATTTCACAGTGGATTTCATCAAATCAAAGATTTGGGAAATCTTTGCATAAGGTCTGCTTAGCAAAACGCGAAGCGTTTTGAGCAGAACCATTAAGGAGAGTGTGCAATGCCGAAAAGAACGGATATCAATACAATAATGATTATTGGGTCAGGGCCAATCATCATCGGACAAGCTTGTGAATTTGATTATTCAGGAACGCAGGCGTGCAAAGCGCTTAGGGGTTTAGGCTACAAAATCATATTGGTAAACTCGAATCCAGCCACCATAATGACAGACCCTGTTGTTGCCGACACAACCTACATAGAGCCGCTCAATGTTGCCAGGCTAACTGAAATTATCGCTAAAGAAAGACCCGACGCATTGCTTCCGAATTTAGGTGGGCAATCGGGTCTTAATTTAAGTCTCGAGCTTAATAAGGCGGGCGTGCTGGACAAGTATGATGTCAAAGTCATCGGCGTTCAGCTTGACGCGATTGAGCGTGGCGAAGACCGGATTGAGTTTAAGAAAACAATGGCCAAACTCGGCGTAGAGATGCCAAAAAGCTTTGAAGCGATGTCGGTTGAACAGGCCTCGGAGGTTGCAGACGAACTGGGGTATCCGGTCGTAATCAGGCCTGCTTTTACAATGGGCGGAACCGGAGGAGGACTGGTATACAACAAAGAAGAGCTAAGGATCGTTGCCAATAGAGGGATACAAGCGTCCATGATCGGACAGGTTTTGATTGAAGAGAGTGTTCAAGGCTGGGAAGAACTTGAAGTCGAGGTCGTCAGAGACGCGAAAAATCAAATGATTGCGATTTGCATGATTGAAAATATCGACCCAATGGGTGTTCACACCGGTGACTCGTTTTGCTCTGCGCCTATGCTTACCATCGATGAGGAACTGCAGGAACGGCTCAGGAAGATCGCGTTCGACATTGTTTCTGAAATCGGGGTCATCGGAGGGACCAATGTACAGTTTGCGCATGATCCTGTAACGGATAGAATCGTTATTATTGAAATAAATCCAAGAACATCTCGTTCTTCAGCGCTTGCGTCCAAAGCGACCGGATTCCCGATTGCTTATGTGTCCTCACTTTTAGCCGCAGGACTGACACTGGATGAGATCCCTTACTGGAGAAAAGGCACGATGGATCAGTATGTGCCATACACAGACTACATTGTTTTAAAGTTTGCCCGATGGGCATTTGAAAAGTTTAGTGGAATTGAAGACAAACTTGGCACGCAGATGAGGGCGGTCGGGGAAGTCATGAGCATAGGAAGGACTTTTAAAGAAGCTTTCCAGAAAGCGATCCGTTCGCTTGAAATTGGCAGAAGCGGCCTTGGCTTTGCTAAGAATTTCAATGAACTCTCCGAAGAACAGTTGCTTAGAAAGATCGCTGTGCCAAACAGTGAAAGATACTTTGCCATCTATGAAGCGTTTCGAAAGGGAGTCTCGGTAGATGAAATTCATGCCATTACCAAGATAAAAAAGTATTTTTTAGAGCAAATGAATGAACTGGTGGAGCTGGAGAACGAAATTTTAACCTACAAAAAACAAGTTTTGCCAGATGAATTACTTATACGAGCTAAAAAAGACGGTTTTGCAGATAAATATCTTTCAAAGCTGCTTGAAGTACCGGAAGAGTATATCAGGCTTCACAGAAAAGTCGTCGGGATACGGCAGGAATGGGATGTTGTGCCGGTCAGCGGCTCTGACTCCGAATATTTTTATTCAACCTATAACGGCCTTGGCTGGCTGGGCGATGAGCTTGCGGCATCAAGGGAAAAAAGCGGAGACAAAAGAAAATCGGAAGATAATAACCGCAAAAAGGTCATCATTCTGGGAGGAGGCCCTAACAGGATCGGACAGGGTATCGAATTTGATTACTGCTGCGTTCATACTGCTTTTGCGCTCCGTGAACTTGGATTTGAGACGATCATGATAAACTGCAACCCCGAAACGGTTTCGACTGATTATGATACTTCGGACAAACTTTATTTCGAACCGCTCACCGTAGAAGATGTTTTATCAATCTGCCGGCACGAAAACCCGTTGGGTATTATCGTACAATTCGGCGGGCAGACGCCGCTTAATATTGCGACAGAATTAAAAAAAGCAGGGGTGCCGATTCTGGGAACATCGCCGGAGGTAATCGCGCTGGCCGAGGACAGGGATTTGTTCCGGAATATGATGGATCATATGAATATTCCCATGCCGGAGTCCGGAATGGCGTGTAATTATGAAGAGGCGCTTTCTATCGCAAACAAGATCGGATATCCTGTCATCGTCAGGCCTTCTTATGTCTTAGGCGGACGCGCGATGGAAATTGTGTTCGATGGCGAGCAGCTAAAGAATTATATGCAGGTTAACGCACATTATATCAGAAATGACTCGCCGATATTGATTGACCGGTTTTTGGATAATGCCCTTGAATGTGAGGCTGACGCCGTTGCTGACGGCGCTAACGCGTTTGTACCGGCAATTATGGAGCATATTGAATACGCCGGCATTCATTCGGGAGATTCTTCATGTGTCATCCCTACCATCAGCATTACAGAAGAGCAAAAGGAAACGATCCGCGATTACACATGTAAGATTGCCGGAGAATTAGGCGTTGTGGGACTTATGAATATCCAGTATGCCATTCATCAAGGTAAGGTATATGTTTTAGAAGCTAATCCACGCGCTTCAAGAACAGTGCCTCTCGTATCTAAGGTATGCGATTTTAATATGGTCAATCTTGCTGTGCAGCTAATTATGGCAAAGCACACAGGGAAACAAGTCGACCTTTCCGTTATTGGACAGCCGGAAGTCTCGTATTACGGCGTCAAAGAAGCGGTATTTCCGTTTAACATGTTTCCTGAGGTAGATCCGCTTTTGGGGCCTGAAATGAGGTCAACCGGCGAGGTTTTGGGCTTGGCGGATTCGTTTGGGCTTGCGTTTTATAAGGCGCTCGAAGGGAGCAAGACGATTTTACCGCTTTCTGGTTCGGTATTGATTTCTGTGGCAGAAAAAGACAAGGCGGAAACCGAAGAGATCGCAAAACAGTTTGAACATCTTGGATTTAAGATCTTTGCAACAAGAGGAACACACGCCTTCCTCACATCCAAAGGAATAAAGGCTGAGATGATCAATAAGCTTTATGAAGGGCGGCCAAACATTGAAGACGCAATTAAAAATTATCAGTTGGATATGATCGTTAATACACCCAATGGTAAAAGGCACAGTGAATCTGACGATTCCTACATCAGAAAATCAGCCATTAGATACAATATCCCATATATGACGACATTAACAGCGGCGCAGGCAGCCGTCAAAGGAATTGCTGAGAAACTGGACCAATCAAGCGAAAGTGTATACTCTTTGCAGGAGTATCACAAAAGAAGTGCAAAATGATCTTAAAATTTTATCATGAAAAAAGTATTGACGGAAATCAAAAATTATCATATACTAAGTTTGTGCCTGCGGGGGCATAGCCCAGTTGGTTAGAGCGCTTGCTCGACAAGCAAGAGGTCATAGGTTCGAATCCTATTGTCCCCATAACATTTTTATCGTATATGAAACATAAGGCCTGCTGGCAAATCGTACAAGCGATTTGCCAGCAGGCCTTATACAAGTTTCCCCAAATCTTAATGGCACGGCTCAGATCGTGCAAACAATTTGCCAGCAGATCTTATGCAAGGCTTTCCAAAATCTACGATTTGGTTGGTGAAAGCTACTACTAATTTGTTGAAACCAACTGTGAAATTGTTGAAAAATCTGGTGATTTCTAGAAAACCACTGTAGAGTTTTCTGGCGAATGGCGCAGCCACTTTTTTGTAAAAGCAAAGGGTTTGCGGCTTTTTATATGAAGTTTTAATAAAAGTTTTATTAAACTTTTATTAAAACTATAGAAATTGAAATCGAAAAATGCTATAATATAGCGTATTTGTGTCTTTCTAATCGAAAAAATACATTGCTATAATAGTAGAAAAATTGTTTTAAACAGGACACACCGGTACACAAATGAAATTTTGTGCTTAAAAAAATAAAAAAAGGAGGGGTTGAATGTCATTTCTAAAAGCTCTGAACATCAGTGGCTCTGCGCTCACAGCACAACGGATGAGGCTGGATGTTATATCAGAAAATATTGCGAATATAGACACCACCAGAACAGAAAACGGTAGTCCGTACAGGCGAAAAGTTGTTCAGTTTCAAGCTATGGATGGGCGCAATTTTGGAACGGCGCTAGGCTATGCGATCAATAGAAACTCTCGGGACGTTCAGGTTGACGGGAGCAATTTCAGAACTGCGGTAGGCGATAAGATCAATCGGGGTTTTCGGAATGATTTTTGGGGCAGGCGTCCAGAAGAAGGAGGCGTCATCGTATCTGATATCAATGAAGATGAAACTCCCTTTAGAACGATTTACGACCCGACTCATCCCGACGCAGACGAATACGGATACGTTCTGTTGCCGAATGTTGATCTTTTGAAAGAAGTCGTAGACGCGATGTCGGCGAGCCGGACCTATGAAGCAAATGTTACAGCACTTAATTCAATTAAAACGATGGCAAGTAAAGCCTTGGAGGTAGGAAGGTAAGATGTTTATTACGCCAATTACACCGATGGGACAACTCAGCGGTTTAACGATGGGTTCGATCGAACCTGAGAAAAAAAGCGGCGCTTTTCCGTTTCAACAGATATTTGAAAACGCCATACAGAACATGAAAGAAACAGAAGCTGTTTCAAACAATGATGCGGCATTCCTTGCGACCGGTGATATTGACGATTTGCATACGCTCGGAATCAATGCAACGAAGGCTTATCTTTCGGAAAGACTTGTCGTAGAACTGCGCAATCGCGCCATGGAAGCATATTCAGAGGTTATGAGGATTAATCTTTAGAAGGATTTGCAATGAAACTGCAAGAAAAAATAAAATGGTGAGGTAATAGCGTTGCAGGAAAAACTGGAACAGGTATTGGCAAAATTAAAGGAAACAAACGATAAACTAAGTAAAAAGCAAAAAATGCTGATTATCGCAGGTGTTGCGGCTATTATAATAATTGCCTTGGCAGGCGCTTTGCTTTTAAACAAAGGCAGCTCAGAGCCTCTATTTGTAAACCTGACACAGCAGGAAGCGACAGAGATTGTAGGAAAACTTCAGGATATGGGCGTTAACCCCAGCTATCAAAACGGAACGATTACCGTTCCGGCAAGTCAGACGGATAAACTTAGAGCGCAGCTCGTTATGCAAGGGTATCCCCACAATGGGCTTTCATATGAAGTTTTTAAAGATAATGCCAGTATGATGGGAACGGATTTAGAACGAGAGACGTATAAGCTGTACGATTTACAAAATAGAATCGCGGCAACCATTCGTTATTTTGACGGCGTTCAGGATGCTGTCGTTACCATTTCTACGGGAAGCGACAACAAATATGTTTTACAAAAGGATAAACAACCACCGAGCGCTTCCGTCGCTATCTTCATGAGAAATGGCGGGGCGCCGGGACCTGGACAGGTGCAGGGTATTCAAAGGCTTGTAGCTTCGGCTGTTCCCGGCATGGACTCGGAAGATGTTGTCGTCCTGGATGGCGCTGGAAATTATGTGAGCGAAACCGAGGCATCCGCCGCATCCGCCACATCCGTCACATCCGCCACAGCACGCCTTAAAAGAGAGCTTGAGAAGGACATTGAAAGATCCTGTCAAGCAAAATTGATGGGTATTTTCACGCAGATGTATGGAGAAGGCCACGTGAGTGTTTCCGTAAGCTGCAATGTAGACGTTAAAAAGAAGCTCCAGGAGATCGTCAACTACACACCTTCACAAGACAATAGGGGCGTAATCCAAAGGGAAGTCACCGGCATTGAAGCTGTGGGGCCAGGCACTGTTACAGGCGGCGGCACGCCGGGCACTGACACGAACGCGGTGATTCCGATTTATCCGAACATTACTTCGGATGGAACGGATATCTACTATACGGATGAAAGAGAGTTTGATTATCTTGTTAGCTATATGAAAGAGCAAATTCAGGATGATGGCGGCGATATCGTTGACCTGACGGTTGGTGTTGCCGTGGATTTGGAAAATCTGTCAAGAACACAAAAAGAAGATCTCAGGCAATTGGCTGCGGCCACTGTGGGAATCAGCCTGGATCAGGCAGATCAGAAAGTAGCCTTGATGAATGCTCCGTTTTATGGTGAAACAAGATCAGCTATGTTTCCTTTCCTTGAAAAACTGGCAAAGGATCCATATCTAAAATGGATTTTGCTCGCTGCGTTAGGTTTGCTTCTCTTTATTATTGTTGTTGTGGTGTTATTGATTAAGAATATGAGAAAGAAGAAAGAGATCGAGGAGATCGAAGAAGAGATCATAGAGATTGTAGAAGGGGAAGAGCAAGAGATAGAGAAAGAAGAAGCTTTATCAGGAGTGGATCCTCTGCTTCCGCTGGATCAAATGAAAAAGACGCGTGAAATGGAACTCAAAGAACAGATTGGTGAATTTGCTGATTTGAATCCTGAAATCGCCGCACAATTGATCAAAACTTGGTTGAGGGGAGAATCCGAAAATGAGTAGCGATATGTCTCTGGGGCAAAAAGCCGCGACAGTTATCATCGCTCTGGGCGCGGAAAAAGCATCAAAGATCTATAAATATTTGAGCGAAGATGAACTTGAATCACTGACAGTAGAAGTAGCCAAGATGAAAAATGTGCCGTCTAGCGTTACAGAAAGTGCGCTCGATGACTTTTATAAGCTTTGTCTCACTCAAAAAGTAATTACGGATGGAGGCCTGGAATACGCAAAGGCAGTGCTTGAAAAAGCTTTCGGCCTTCAGGTGGCCAGTTCGCTTTTAGAGAGAGTCACAAAAACACTAAAGGTAAGGGCTTTTGAGTTTATTCGCAAAACGGATAGCAAAAATTTGTACGCCATTATCCAGCATGAAAGACCACAGACGCTCGCATTGATTTTGTCTTACGCAAGGGCGGATCAAGCCTCGGCAGTTATTCAGGAATTACCAAAAGATAAGAGAATCAAAGTAGTCGAATGCATCGCAAAAATGGAAAGTACATCACCGGATACCGTTAAGGTTGTGGAAAGCGTTTTGGAAAAGAAATTCTCATCGCTCCTCTCCATGGATCTGGCACAGATCGGCGGCATCGATTATATTGCGGATGTTTTGAACAACATGGATCGCGGCACTGAAAAGTTTGTATTTGATGAGTTAAGCAAAAAAGATGCGAAGCTGGCGGATGAAATTCGCAAAAGGATGTTTGTATTTGAAGACATCACGATCCTTGACAACAGAGCTATCCAAAAGTTTTTACAGCAAGTGGATGCTCACGACCTTGTTTACGCAATCAAAGGCGCCAACAAGGAAGTTTCGGATATTATCTTTGCGAACATGTCTGCCCGTATGGGAGAGACGATCAGAACCGATCTCGAATACACATACAATGTTCGTGTCAGAGATGTGGAAGAAGCGCAACAACGCATCGTCGCAGTCATCAGGCGTCTTGAGGACGAGGGCGAGCTAGTCATAGCAAAGGGTGGAAAGGATGAAATCATTGCGTAGTTTAACAGGCATCACAAAGATATTTAAATATCAGAATTTCGCGGATAATGAGCCATCGACCCACCAAAAGGATATCCCTTTGTCCAATGTGCAGTATCCTGCTTTCAAGGATGATGACTTAATCATCAAGAAGGAAGAGGTTGTACAGCCTGAAACGGACGTGCAGATTCAAACGGAAGAGCCCCTTGAAGAACTTGAAGTGTTTGAAGTGCTTGAGGAGATTGAAGAGATTGAAGAGATTGAAGAAATTGATGAACTTGAAACTTGTATTTCTGAGAAGGAGATGATCATTAGTCAGGCGCATGAGATGGCAAAGGAGATCCTCGATTGCGCGCACGATGAAGCAAAGCAACTTATAGACGAAGCACAGGACAAAGTACAGCAAATAGAGGCTTCCGCAAATGAGGAAGGTTATCAGGGGGGTTACGCACGCGGCCTTTTGGAAGGCCGGCAGGCGGGTGAGGAACAATTACTGGCCGCGACGAGTCAGAAATATAAGCAGTTTTTTTCAGAGATCGATGATGCCTGTGACAGCATTAATTTGCAGAAGCAGGAAATTCTGCAGCAGCATTTAATTGATTTAAGCGAATTGGTGCTCACGATTGCTGAAAAAGTAATTCATATAGCGCTTGAATCCAGTGGAGATGTCGTAAGGAGAATGATCGTATCCGCAGCGTCACCTGCAATGGATAAACAATGGGCAAAAATAATGATTTCCGCAAAAGATGCGGAGATGATGGAAGCAGATGGAATAAAGATCAAACATATACTGGGAGAAATTTCAAGCCGTATCGATTTGATCATTGTGGACGACGCGCCGCAGGGAACATGTCTGGTTGAATTTCCGGACCAGGCTGTGGATGCCGGAGTAAGCACGCAGCTTAAGAACATAAAAACGACGGTGCGCAATGCCGAAAAGGAGTAGGGGGGTCCCGCTTGAATTATAGAAAGCTTATCGATTTGGTCAAAAAAACGGATGCTGTGAGTCATATCGGCAAGATTGAGAATGTCATCGGGATGACCATCGAGGCGTCCGGCGCCAAAGGCGGCATCGGTGACCTTTGCATCATCAGCGATGCGGGAAAAAATGAAATTCTGGCTGAAATTGTAGGGTTTAAAGATGACAGGATTTTGTTGATGCCGTATGACGAGATCAAAGGTATTGCGGTGGGAAATTTCGTTAGAAATACGAAGCGTAAGCTTGGCGTACCGGTTGGTGATTTTCTGAAAGGCAGAATCGTGAATGCCGTGGGTGACCCGATCGATGAAAGGGGGCCTTTTGAAAAAAAAGAGGAACACTTTTCCGGAAGCGGCTATATCAATCCGCTGAGCAGACCACCAATTACAGAACGCCTTGACTTTGGAGTGAAAGCCATCGATGGTATGACAACCATCGGCAAAGGTCAAAGAATTGGTATATTTTCAGGAAGCGGCGTCGGCAAAAGTACGCTGATGGGAATGATCGCGCGAAAGTCATACGCAGACATCAATGTAATCGCGCTTGTTGGGGAAAGAGGAAGAGAAGTATTGGAATTCATTCAGAGAGATCTGGGGGATGAAGGCCTGGAGCGTTCGGTGGTCGTCGTTGCCACATCAGACCAACCGGCCATGATGAGGATGAAATGTCCTCTGACTGCCACAGCGATCGCGGAATACTTTCAGAATCAAGGGTTGGATGTCCTGTTGATGATGGACTCTCTGACAAGGTTTGCGATGGCACAGCGAGAAATCGGGTTGGCCATCGGAGAGCCGCCGATTGCGAGAGGGTATACACCATCCATCTATGCAGAACTTCCGAAACTGCTTGAAAGAAGCGGAAACTTCACGACAGGTTCCATTACCGGCGTTTATACGGTTTTGGTGGAAGGCGACGATACAAATGAGCCGATCTCCGATACTGTCAGAGGTATTTTGGATGGACACATCGTTCTTTCCAGAAAACTGGCGAACCGGTACCATTTTCCGGCAATCGACGTTAGCCCAAGTATATCAAGGCTGATGGACTCGATCGTATCAAAAGAGCATTTAAGATTGGCTGGGCGAATCAGAAATATTTTAAGTGTTTATGAACAAAATGAAGATCTTGTGGCCATTGGGGCTTACGCGGGGGGGACTAACCCCGAATTAGATAAAGCGCTATTAAAAATTCGAGATGTCAACGAATTTTTGATGCAGGATGTAAACGAAGCATTTTTATACGAAGAAATTGTTGAAAAGATGTCTGAAATCATCAACGAGGTATAAAATGAAAAAGTTTTCTTTCTCACTTAGCAGTGTAAAAGAATACAAAGACAGCTTACTTGAGAATTTGAAATTGGAGCATGCGGCGATTATGCTAAAGATCAGAGAACAAGAGAAAGCAATTGCCAGGCTTATAGAAAAAAAGGATCTTCTAAAAGTAGAGCTGAATCAAAAAAACGCTATAGGAATAGCGCCGTTTGAGCTGGTGAATTATCAGCGCTATATAAAGGTACTGCAAAACGACATTGAAGTCGAGCATAATAAGCTGAAAAAACTGCATATCAAAGAAGCTGAAAAAAAAGAAGAAGTGATTGAAATGAAAAAAGAAACGGCGTCATATGAAAAGCTGGAAGAAAAAAAATTAGAGGAATACAACTTTCTCGCAAGAAAATCACATGAACAGTTTATTGAGGAATTCGTGTCAAATAAGAGATATGCTAAAAGGTAAGGATATCGGACATGTGCAAACATGGTTGATATAGATAAAATATGCGCAGTAGCTTTCACTAAATCATAGATTTAGGAAAGCCTTGCGTAAGGTCTGCTTGCAAATCACTTTGTGATTTGAGCAGAACCATTATGAAAGGAGGTGAAAATAATTGCAAGGAATAAACGTAGGTATAGTAAAGACAAGCAGTGACCCGATCCTGAAAATGGGAAGTCATAATGCCGCTTCTGTGAAATCGGATCAATCCTTTAAAAAGGCGATTCAGCAAGCAATCGGAGACGGGAAAAACGCATTTGACTCCGGTGGCAAACAATCTGCGGGAAAAGAAAACGAAAGTGGAAATAGCATTGCGGAATCTCCGGATATTTCAGACCCGATGTACGGAATACACAATAATCATAAACATCACAAGAAAAGTCTTCCGGGAATAACAGAAGAGACGTACGCGCAAGCCGATACAATATTTTCGATGTTGGCATGTGCAAACGCAAACGTTGCGCCATTTCCAGTTTTGCATGGGACACAAGGCATAGCAATCAGCGCGGACCACCAGCTTCAATCAGCAGATCCGCAACAAATCGTAAAGGATGAGTTTTCTATCCGGCCAAATATCCAAACAGCAGCAAATATTGAGGGCAAAATGGAAAACGGGCTGCGGCAAGAAGTCATGCAATCTCGAAGGGAAGATCCTCATGGAACACAGCAGATCAAGTTTGCTCAGCATGCTGAGAAAAACCAGCAAGCACAGCAGATGACCGCTGAAAAACCAAACGAAACTGCCGCGAAGAACCCACAGATGGAAGCAAAATTGGCAGAATCAAAGGAACCAGCCACGGAGTTTTCAGGCTCTTCCAAGCAGGCCGCAGTGTTTGACGCAGATAAGGTATACGTGAAAGTTAGCGATGGAGATAGCCTGAAATCAGAGAAGTTTGCATCGGACCTTTCCGAGAAAATCATGACCCGTTTTGCGGAAGGAAAACAACAGTTTGAAATTGAACTCGCTCCAAGGGAACTTGGAAGGATCATAATCAAACTCGTCATTGAAGGCGGAAAAGCTGAGATCATTATGCAATGTCTAAATCCAAAGACGCAGCAGCTGGTCATGGCGAATTCCGAGGCGATCCGCACCATCGTTGAGAATGGAACAGGGATGCAGACTACTGTCAGCACGAAAGAAGAAGCTGAATTCGCTTATAACGACTTTGACGGGCAAGGTGATCAGAACAAGCAAGACGAAGGCGATGAAAACCAGCAGAGAAAGTTGACGCTGGCGGAAGAGGACATAGAAACCTTTATCCATCAACTCAGGCTGGGGCTTACAGATGAAGGGCAATTATAATTTTCAGGAAGGGAGTGAGTTAAGATGCCAAATTCAATCGATACTAATAGTCAATATTATAAAGACTTGCAGATCCAGTCGTCATTGCAAAGAACGACATCTATGAAGGAAGCCTCGCTGGGCATGCAGGATTTTCTCAGGCTGCTCGTGGCGCAGTTGCAGAACCAGGATATGATGAATCCCATGGGTGACACCGAGTTTATTTCACAGATGGCGCAGTTTTCATCCATGCAGGCAATCAACAACCTGGCCGAACTCTCCACGACGACGTACGCGCTTTCACTGATTGGTAAGGAAGTTACGGCAGCTTACATGGACAGTAATAACAAAATGGTCACAGTTGAAGGGACCATTACAGGGGTCACGCTGTTTGACGGAAGACCGGTGCTATATGTAGGCGATAAGGCGTTTGAACTTTCGAACATCATGACAGTTGGTTCAATACCAAAGCAAACGCCTCCACCAGAAGGTGAAACCGGAGAGACCGGTGAAACTGGCGAAACCGGAGAGACTGGCGAAAGCGGAGAGACCGGCGGAACTGGCGAGACCGGTGAGACCGGCGGAACTGATGACAATGGTGAAACGGGCGGAGACGGCATTGGAGGGGAATGATTCCTATGACAGAAACAAATAAAATCAATGTAATGCAAAGAATCCAACCGGCCGGAACAAACGCGGTAAGTGAGGCGCTGCGAAGAAACAACCTTCAGGGCGCGAGCTTTGAAACACTTTTGCAGGAACAGCTCAATAAGAACAGCCAGCTACACCAGCTGCAGTTCTCGAAGCACGCGCAGGAAAGAGTAGATCAGCGCGGTATAGAGCTTACCGACGATCTGATGAGCAGCTTGAATAGTGCCGTATCAAAAGCTAGAGCGAAGGGTGCGAGAGACGTCGCGATTATCGACGCCAAGCAGGTGTTCATCGTAAATATTCCGAACAACATGGTTATCACAACAATAACAGACAATGAAATGAAAGAAAATGTTTTTACCAATATCGATAGTGCCGTTATTATATAACCGGACCATTTATGGAAGTTATCGAGCCTTATCCGACTGATAAAGCTCAAAAGACGGCTCTTCGACAAATTATGGAAGGAGTATAAAAAATGGTTAGATCAATGTTTGCTGCCGTAGCTGGGTTGCGCGCGCACCAAACCAAGATGGATGTCATCGGAAACAATGTCGCGAATGTTAACACATACGGATATAAAAAGATGAGAGCGGCGTTCAGGGATCAGTTTTACGCGACGTTAAAGGGTTCCAGTGAAGCGGGAAATGTTTATGGCGGTGGAAATCCGTCACAGATCGGATACGGATCACAGATTGGTTCGATTGACGTCACCTTTGGAACTGGCTCAATGGCGCCGACCGGAAATCCGCTGGATCTCATGATCAATGGAAATGGCTTTTTCCTCGTCGGTGAGAAAAAAGACCAAGGTGTAGCGTTAACATCAAACGCTACAATCGATACCAATTATGATGCTGCTACGTTAACCTCATTAAACCTGACGAGGGTAGGGATTTTCAACATCGACGGTCAAGGAAATGTTGTGGATGCCAACGGTAACTACGTCTATGGGTTTTTAGGTGAAGATTATACTATTTTTGGCGGTGATAGATTAGAGATGCTTCATGTGCCGATGGTCTATATGAGCGCGGATGGAAAAAAAGTCTTAGGAACAGTAGAATACCAATGGAATGGAAATGCTGTGGTTCCGACTGACGATGCGCCTAATGATTACGATGAGGCAGACGGATGCTATATCGCTCCGATGAAGCTTTACAACATCAGTGTCGGAAGGGACGGAGAGATTACCGGCGTCAACGATGAAGAAGAAGTAATTTCAATCGGAAAAGTCGCCATCGCGAACGTTCCTAATCCCAACGCGCTGGAAGCAACGGAAAGCGGATACTATAAAGCAAAGAAAAACACCGGCGTAGTTACAGCGGAAATCCCGGGTGAAGGAAGCACAGGAAGACTTTCTTCAAGTGTTTTGGAAATGGCCAACGTAGACCTCGCGCAGGAATTTACAGATATGATCACCACGCAGAGAGGATTTCAGGCAAATACCAGAATCATTACAGTTACAGATGAAATGCTCCAGGAACTTGTAAACCTTAAGAGATAATACAATTTAGGTAAGGCGTCCGGCGGACCTGTTAAAAAAGAGCCGCCGGACCCATCCGCATTGAGATGGGAGAGATACCGATGATATATTTGACAAAAATAAACGGTGAACAATTCCTGGTGAATTGTGATCAAATTGGGACTATCGAAAGCATACCGGAATCAAAAGTAGTCATGATGAACAAAGAATATTTTATTGTGAAAGAAAAACCACAGGAGATTATCGATAAAATAATTGATTACCGAGCTATGCTTGCCAGAAAAATTGTTACCGTAAACACGTAGAAAGATATGAAAATTGGACTGAAAATAGAACATGGATAAAAAACTGGCGCCATAAACACAGACGTGCATGCGGGTCAGGTTGATGATAGATATAAAAGGCTATTTCAGAAAAACAATAAAGGAGAAGTAACCGTTTTATGGGTGATGTACTTACACAAAGCCAAATAGATGCCCTTTTGAGTTCGGTTCAGGAAAGCGGAAAGTTTGAGAACGCTCAGGCGGAAAAAACCGAGACACCTAAACAGAAGTACAGAAAGTATAACTTTCATACTCCGAAGAAGTTTACAAAAGATCGGTTAAAACTGCTTCGCAGCGTCTATGAGAACTATGCCAGACTGATTTCATCTCATTTGACGAGTCTGCTTCGCATTGGATGTGAAGTAGAGTTATTTGAAGTTGAAGAACAGCGATACTATGAATTCAATAACGCACTTGCCGATGACAACTTGCTTGCTTTCATCGATGTTCAGTTAGGCGAGAATGAAGAGAGTGAGGAGGAGCCTGCCTTAATGGTCATGACCGATACGGTCATGTATACAATGCTCGACCGAATGCTCGGAGGGTCGGGTAAGCGTTCCACCATCGATTCGGATGGCGAGGAACAAGGCGGAGCGCCTACAGACATAGAGATCGCCGTATATGAAACCATTTTGCAGCATATTGCTCCGATTATGAATGACGTATGGCAAAATTATCTGTTTATCAACTTTAAGTATCACAAGATGGAATCCAATCCAAACCTGATTCAAGTGATGCCAATTGATGAAATTGTTGTTATTGTCACGTTTAATATAACGGTAATGGATACAGCAGGGCAAATCAGCGTTTGTTTGCCAGGCGGAATCCTCGAGACAATATTCAGAAAGTTTGAACAGGTTGCGTTTGTAGGAACCAGAAGGAAAGAAAGTCAAACCAGCAAAGAAAAAGAGAACATTTTGAAAGGGATTGAAAATTCCATTCTGGAAGTCAAGGCGGAATTTGAACAATCTACAATATTATTGGAGGAGCTTTATTCGATGAATGTAGGAGATTATCTGAATCTGAATTTGCCGAAAGACTCTGAAATCAACATCAATATAGGGGGAAAACCATGGTTTAAGGGGCAGCTTGGAGCCTATAAGGAACATGTAGCCGTCAAACTAACCGCAATGTATAAAGAGCAGCAAATCAAGAGTGCAGGAGGAGAAGGAAATGAGTGAAGATTACAAAAGCCTGTTTAGTTCAATGGAGATAGATGCGATCGGCGAGATACTGAATATTAGTTTGGGATCATCCGCCACCGCGGCGTCTACAATGCTTGAACGGCGCGTTGAAATCACAACTCCCAATGTAAAGATCATGAGCTACAGCGAGTTTGAGTTCGCGGCATTGGAACCGGCGATCGTTGTAGAGATTACATATGTTTCCGGATTGGAAGGAAGCAATGTCATGATCATGAAGCGTGGCGACATCAAAAACATACTCGAAATATTAATGAATACCTCTTACACCGATGAGGAGTTTGAACTCGATGAAATCGCTATCAGCGCGGTTAGCGAACTGATGAATCAGATGATGGGGGCTTCAGCCACTGCCTTATCCGATTTCCTCGGAGAGCCAATCAACATTTCTACACCTCGTGCGTTTGAAATCAAAAGCGCAGAGGAGTTTAAAGAAGAATACTTCGAGCAGACAGAACCTTTGGTGGTGGTCAAATTTGATCTGAAGATCGGGGACAACGCGGCAAGCGAGTTTATGACCGTGATGACAATTCCGCTTGCGAAAAATATTATCCGCTCTTTTGGCCTTTCAGACGGAGTCTATGAAGCAGCTCCGGAGAAAGATCCGTATATTGAGCCTCAATTGGAAGCGGCTCCGATTCCGGCTTCCACGTTAGAAGCGCAGCCCGAGCCAACGCCTGTAGCTGCTCCGGCGCCAGAGCCAGTTAAAGCATCTGTAGCTGCTCCGGCGCCAGCGCCAGCTGTTACAACCCAGCCGGTATTCGCGACTTCGGAACCACCAAAAATGATCAACGTGCAACCAGTTAAGGCCAATTATCCGTCGAGCAGGAGTCTAACGGAAAGCGAGCCGACGAACCTGGATCTGATCATGTCCGTTCCGCTTCAAGTTTCCGTTGAGATCGGCAGAACCAAGAAGCAAGTCAAAGAAATTATGGACTTTTCACAGGGGACGCTGGTTGTTCTCGATAAGCTGGCAGGAGATCAAGTTGATATTTATGTCAACGGCCAGCCTTTTGCGAAGGGCGACGTCGTCGTGATCGATGACTCGTTCGGTGTAAAGATAACGGAAATCCTGGATTCCGCAGAGTTTAGACTGAATAAGTAGCCTCAATAGATGAAAGAGGCAAGACAAAAGGAGAATGAGTTTTGCAAACCATCATGCCGTTAGTTTTGGCGCTCGTCGCAGTAGCTGCAGTGCTGTACTTAAGCTATCTATTCAGCCGCTATTTGGCCGTTGGCGCCACTAAAATTAACAAATCAAAGTATATCAAAATTATCGATCGTGTTGTCCTGGGTCAAGAACGAATGATCTTCATCGCCATGATCGGTAAGAAACATTATTTAATCGGTTCTTCATCACAATCTATTCATATTTTAAAAGAACTGGAAGAAGCGGATCTGTCGGAAGAGGTGGCAGGATCCGTAAAATTGCCTGAGAGCAACGCGTTTCAAAATGCGTTAAAAACATTTTTAACCAAAAAAGATAGGGATCACGAATAAACCTATCGCTAGAAGAGGTACCAGAATGAATGATGCGCTTATTAATATTAATGGAGGCAATGTCCAGACACTTGAAATCGTTCTTTTATTAACAATTATCTCCCTGTTGCCATCCATGCTGATCATGATGACATCCTTTACCAGGATCATCATTGTTCTTTCTATTTTACGCAACGCTTTGGGACTGCAGCAGACGCCCCCGAACATGGTGCTTATCGGTATTGCGATTTTTTTGAGCCTTTTTATCATGGGCCCCGTCATTGACGATGTGAATCAGACAGCGTATCAACCATATTCAGAACAATTGATTACACAGAGCGAAGCGCTTACGCTTGCACAGACGCCTGTCAAAGATTTTATGCTCAAGCAGACGAAAATTGATACGCTTAATATGTATCTGGAATTCGCAGATATGCAGGCGCCGGATGATTTACACGATTTACCCTTGAGAGTTGTAATCCCGTCTTATATGACGAGTGAATTGGGAAGAGCGTTTGTGATGGGATTTTTACTATACATACCATTTTTGATCATCGATGTAATTGTGGCCAGCACCCTCATGTCCATGGGTATGATCATGCTGCCGCCGGTCATGATTTCTTTGCCTTTTAAAGTTTTATTATTCGTCATCGTCAACGGCTGGGACATGCTCTTTATGACACTTGTCAGGAGCTTTAATTGAAGGGAGACTGAATAAGACATGGTAACAGCTGATACACTTAGTGTACTGCAGGCGGCAATTGCAACAGCCATCAAAATAGCCGCTCCGCTCCTGCTTGTTAGTATGGCCGTCGGCCTGTTGATTTCGATCATTCAGGCGGCGACTCAGATTCACGAGCAGACAATTACATTTGTACCGAAGCTGCTCTTGCTCGCTTTGATTTTGCTGGCAGCAGGGCCTTGGATGCTGCAAACGCTGGCCGACTTTTTTTCAAGGGTATTTGAATTAATGTTATTGTAGGGCAGAAAATGATAGAGATGACGCAAATAGCCGGGGCAGCATGTGTGTTTATGCGCATGACCGGCTGTATTTTATTCAACCCAATATTTGGAAGACGTAATTTCCCGATCATGTTTCAGATCGGGCTTACTTTGGCGCTTACCATCATGGTCGCTACGTATTCAAATGTTGGCGTAACGACTGAAGCGACGTTTTTGGAGTACTGTTTTTTACTTTTTCGGGAACTCTTTATTGGGTTTGTAATGGGGACTATCGTCTCACTTTTTACGTTCATCGTTATCCTTGCCGGTGAATTCATCGATCTGCAGCAGGGGCTTTCAATGTCAAAGCTCTATGATCCGCAGAGCGGAGTGCAGATGTCAATCAGCGCAACATTTTTAAATTTAATGTTCGTTTTTGCGTTTTTTGGGCTAAACGGCCATCTTACGCTGATTCACCTGTTTCTCAACTCGGCTGAGCTGATTCCATACGGACAGGCAGCGTTCATAAACCCTGACCTTTCCATGAAAGTGCTGGATGTGTTTTGCCAATGTACCATTTTGGGTGTGAAGCTTTCGATGCCGATCGTAGGGATCGAGTTTTTGCTGGAGATGGGCGTAGGTGTATTGATGAAAGCGATTCCGCAGATCAATGTTTTTGTTGTTAATCTGCAAGCAAAAATACTCGTCGGGCTTTTGATGCTTTTTGTGATTTTCACTCCGATTTCAAATGTCATAGAGGGTTTAATCACAATGATCTTTGAGACGATGGGAAGCGTCATGCTGCTGATGTAGAGGGGGGAAAACAATGGCGGACAGCGGGTCAAAAACTGAAAAAGCGACTCCGAAAAAGAGGAAGGATGAGCGAAAAAAGGGTAACGTTTTTTCCAGCAGGGACCTTGTTACCGTTTTCTCGATTCTCGTTACTTTCTTTATGCTGAAGCTGATGTTTCCATGGATGTACTCGAACATCGATTTCTTGATACAAAGATGCGTTGAATACGCCGGAGAGAGCGAAACAATCACAATTCAGCTTGCCCACACTCTGTTTCGTGAATGTGTGGCAACCTTTGCTCGCATGGCTTTGCCGGTATTGCTTGTTTCAACACTCGTGAGCGTAGTCGTTACAGGAGCGCAGACGAAGTTTTTGTTCGCGCATGAGGCATTAAAACCAAAGTTCAACCGATTGAATCCGCTGGAGGGCTTTAAGCGCATGCTTTCGTTGCGCAGCCTCGTGGAACTGATCAAAGGGCTCATTAAAATATCGATTATCGGCGTCATTTTATATCGATTTTTTTTGACCCAGATCACACCACTGACAAAAACTTTATTTATGAATTTAACACAATCGACGACATATATATTAAACTCTGTTTTTGATATGATTATAAGAATTTGTATTATATTTGTTTTCGTGGCGGCGCTTGATTATATGTACCAGAGATGGGATTACGAGCGAAGGATCAAGATGAGCAAACATGAAGTCAAGGAAGAATATAAGCAGCTTGAAGGAGATCCAAAGGTCAAAGCCAGAATCAAGGATGTGCAGCGGAAGTTTGCCATGTCACGTATGATGCAGGCTGTTCCGACGGCCGACGTCATCATCAAAAATCCGACGCACTTTGCCGTTGCATTAAAGTATGACATCGAAAAAGATTTGGCGCCTGTGATTGTTGCGAAAGGACAGGATCAGCTGGCGCTGAGAATCATTAAAATAGCAGAGCAACATAACATTTACATAACGGAAAATAAACCACTGGCGCAGGCGCTTTATAAAGCGGTGGAGCTAAACCGTGAAATTCCGATGGAGTTTTATAACACGGTGGCAGAGATTCTGGCGGAGCTCTATCGTATAAAGAACAAGACACTATAAGCTGAAAAGCATATTGGAAGAGTAGGGAAGTTTTAAAAATATTTGTGGCTGCATTAGCAGCAATGGAGGGGCAAAAGGTGACAAACATATTAAATGTTACACAACCGTTCATAGGTCAGGAAGGCAATTTAAACCGAGTCAAACCTCAGAACCCAAATGACGGCATCGACATGATTCGGCAGATCACCAACCCTTCGAAGGTGACCAGGCCGCATGATCAAAATGTTTATCAGGATCGCCAGGCAAACCATTATTCAAAGCATTTGGAATCCAACTTTGATAAGTTTCTGCAAACGATGCGTAATGCTCCGGGGCTGACAGAGACCTATACCGAGATTTTTTTCTCTAAAATGGGTAACGTTGTCAATTCGGGTATCAGCGAAAATTTTACGCAGGAAATCGCGAAGTATATGGAGCTTATTAAAATGTCTGACGCGGAGCTGCTTGACATGCTGAAGGGACAGCAAGGGCAAAACTTAAAATTTTCCGGGCCCTTTTTTGATCTATTGCGGCAGCTCGTTAACTCGAACGTAACGAACGATCTAAAGATCTCGATACTGGATTTTTTGCGCAAATATGATAGTATGACGTCAAGCGATCATATTTTTAACAACATCCTCGCGAGTTTAAAAAATATATCGGCTCGAATTCCGCAATCGGTCAACACACAGCTAAACGAATTGATCGCTCAATTGTCTTCGAATGAATGGATGGGTAATAATTCGAAAAACCTGGAGGCTTTAAAGAATGAGATCATTCCATTTTTATCAAGATATATAGCCATTACCAAAGACTTAGGCGTTGTTCGCAACCTGATTGCAAGCCTGACGCTGAACGTCGCCAGGTATGAATCGGGAACAAAGGATTCTTTCATGCAATCGCTACGAGCGCTTACCTCATACAGTGAGATCGGAAATCTCTTGCAGGGCGTCGGCGCGGAAGAATTAGCCGCACGTTTCATGGCTTCCGGAAAAAATGAGGGCAATCCGCTCGTCGATCAACTCATAAACATCATTGCCAAAGGCATGAACAGTGAAGCAGGCTATCAAAACAAAGCGGTCTTTCATAATTTGGTTTCGTCTGTACTCATCAACGAGAGTGTATATATGCCACTTCTGCACTACATGCTGCCGGCCAATGTGAACGGAACCATGTTTTTCTCTGAACTGTGGATTGATCCTAACGCTGAGGGCGAAAAAGGTCAAAAGGACGAAGAAGGAAGAGCAATTAAGCTGCTTATAAAATTTGATATTCGGGGCGTTGGTTTTTTTGAAACAATCATTTTAGCTCAAAACGGAAAAGTTGACATGGAACTCTATTATCCTGAAAAGTACGCCTCAAAGGAACTGGAAATCAAAGATGCGATGACACAAATCATGGCGCAAAATAGTTTATCTTTCCGGTCGCTGCTCATGGCCAGATGCGAGACGCCAAAGAGCATATCGGAAGTTTTCCCCAAGATTTATGAGAGGAGGAACGCGATCAATGTCATCATTTGACGGTAAAAAAAGGGCGGTAGCGCTGAAGTACGACGAAGAAAACAACGTCACCCCGGTCATCGTCGCTTCTGGAATCGGCTATATGGCGGAAAAAATCGTAGAAGTCGCAGCAGAAAACAATGTACCGGTATTTGAAGACAGTTCTTTAAGCACAGTACTGTCTCAGCTTGAACTGGGAGCGGAAGTGCCTGAAGAGCTGTTTAAAGTTGTCGTGGATATTTATGTTTACTTTTTAAATTACTTACCGAAAGACAAATCGTTATAAAACCGCTTTTATACCAATGATGATTAAGATTATGCCACCTAGTATTTCTGCTTTTGTCCCGAGAAGATCGCCGGATTTGCGCCCGATCAGAAGCGCCAGAGCGGACATGAGAGCCGTCGTCACCGCAATAAGGGTGGCAGCTTGCAAGATGGCTACATGGGCAGCGCTAAACCCGATTCCTACAGCGAAAGCGTCGATACTGGTTGCGATAGCCTGAAAAAATAAAGCCAGCCATGTCAAATCAGGGGCAGTCGGCTCGTTTTGATGGCTTAAGCGACGACCTAAAACCCCATCTTTCACCATTTTACCACCGATCAGGAATAAAATGATAAAAATAACAAAACCTGCATATTTTGCTATGATTTCTGCAAAAATCCCGCCCGCCAGGTAGCCGCAAAACGGCATGATCCCTTGGAAGACTCCGAAAAAGAGTGGTATAACAACGCACTTAAGACCGCTGATCTTCTTATACACCATCCCATTGGTCATCGATACAGCAACCGCGTCCATGGATAACCCTACTGCAATCAATAATACTTCCAGAATCGTCATGAATGCTTCCTTTCCTTTGCATTGGATATTCCTATCATTATATCATAGATATGCTGGACGGACCAAGAATATTGGTGTAATATAAATATACAGACTATCGTAGTATAGATGAGATTTAAGAGGGTCATAAAATCGATGGAGAAAAAGCGAATGTATACAATTATAGCAGCTTCACAAAATAAGGGTAAGATACAGGAAATGGAGATCATCACCAAAGAATTCGGCATGGAAATCATACCCAGAGATGATGCGGGGATCGAGGATATAGAAATCGTCGAAGACAAAGAGACATTTGAAGAAAACTCCCTGAAAAAAGCGAAAGAGATCATGAATCTTTGCGGAAAAGTCACGATTGCGGACGACTCCGGCCTCGAAGTCGACGCGCTTGGCGGCGCGCCGGGCGTTCACTCGGCAAGATACGCCGGCGATGAGCGCGATGATCAGAAAAACAGGGATAAACTGCTTTTAGATCTGGAAGGCGTGCCTTTTGAGAAACGGACGGCACGGTTTGTTTCGGTAATCAGCATGGCCTATCCCGACGGAACAGAAATTATTGCAAGAGGTGAATGTGAAGGGCATATAATATTTGAAGAGAGAGGACAAAATGGATTCGGATATGACTGCCTTTTCGTTCCAATCGGATATGACCAGACTTTTGGTGAATTGTCTTCGGAAGAAAAAAATAAAATAAGCCATCGCTCCAATGCGCTGTGGCTATTAAAAGAAAAGTTGGGAAAGCAAAATGTCGAGAAAAAGATTGTTTCAAATGACCCTGCTTGGGATAAAACAGTTTAAAGATCCGTATTATCAAGGATTCGCGGCTGAACTCGCGTTTTACTTCCTGCTTTCAATCGTTCCGATTTTGATTGTTTTATCGCAGTTTTTGGGTTTTTTTTCCATATCACTGGAAGCGCTCGGAGGCTTTATCAATCAATACGTCTCTAGCGACGCCGCGGAATTTTTATATGATTTTATTTCTTATTCGCCGACAGGCGCGATGAATGTCTTTCTGATTCTGACAGCGCTTTGGTCTGCTTCCCGTGCCCAATTTTCGATGATGCGCATCGCGAATTATACGATTACTGCGGGCCGCGTTTCGGGCCGCGGGTACTTCAGGGATCGCCTTAGGGCGATAAAGACCATTATATTTACATTGTTCACGGTAACCTTTTCACTGATTATCCTCGTGTATGGGGAGCTACTTTTGAAAGTAGCGATTACAGCGATCACGAAAACATTGCATATCAATTTTGAGCCGGTTTTCTTCTGGCTGTTTATCAGATGGCCGATTGCGATGACACTTTATTTTTTAATGGTAAGCTATAATTATTATGTACTTCCATATGAAAGAGTACAATTCAGGGCAATCCTGCCGGGGAGTGTTTTCGCCTCAGTCACCATGCTTTTAGTTACGCTTGTTTATACCAGATACACGAAATACATCGCCAATTATGATATCATCTATGGATCACTGGCATCCGTCGTGGCGCTCCTTTTTTGGTTCTTTTTCCTGTCTTGGGCGCTTTGGCTTGGTGTGCTTTTCAATAAAGTCTGGGCGGATACGAAAGAGATTGACTGAAATTGTTCAAATATGGTATTCTAAGTGGATTAAGTGAATTAGAAAGGAATGATGAAACCATGACGAAGAAAGGCACTTACTATATTACAACGCCGATATATTATCCAAGTTCGAATTTGCATATCGGACATACCTATTGTACAGTGATGGCGGATGCTATGGCGCGGTTTAAGAGGCTTTGCGGGTACGATGTGTGGTTTCTGACCGGAACAGATGAGCACGGACAGAAGATTCAGACGATTGCCAAAGAAAGCGGTGTAACCCCTCAGGAATATGTAGACCGAATTGTTGAGGGGATCAAGAGCCTTTGGAAGACCATGGAGATCTCTTATGACGATTTTATCCGGACAACAGAACAGCGTCACGTTTCGCGCGTTCAGCAGATCTTTATGAAAATATATGAAAACGGTGACATTTACAAAGGAGAGTATGAAGGCCTATACTGTACACCATGCGAATCGTTTTGGACGGAAAGTCAACTTGAAGACGGCCGCTGCCCCGATTGCGGAAGGCCGGTAGAGAAAGCCAAGGAAGAAGCGTATTTCTTTAGACTTTCCAAATATCAGGACAAGCTGATCGATCTGTTTGAAAACAATGCCGAATTTTTGCAGCCGGAATCCAGGCGCAATGAAATGCTTTCGTTTGTGCGGCAGGGACTTGAAGACTTGTGCGTTTCCCGCTCTACGTTTAATTGGGGAATTCCTGTTCCTCTGGATGAGAAACACGTAATCTACGTTTGGCTTGATGCGCTTTCCAACTATATTACGGCCATGGGTTATCCGGATGAGCCTGAGCTGTATGAAAAGTATTGGCCGGTAAACGTTCACTTGGTCGGAAAAGAGATCGTGCGGTTTCACAGTATCATCTGGCCGGCAATGCTCATGTCGATGGGCGCAACGCTGCCTAAGCAGGTTCTGGGCCATGGCTGGCTGCTGCTGGAAGGCGGCAAAATGTCTAAATCAAAGGGCAACATCGTGGATCCGGTCAAATTGATCGACCGATACGGCATCGACGCATTGAAATATTTTCTTCTGCGTGAGTATACGTTTGGACAGGATGGAATTTTTACAAACGAAGTCATGTTAAACCGGATAAACTATGATCTCGCCAACGACCTTGGAAACCTCGTCTCAAGGACCGTTTCCATGATTGAAAAATATTGTGATGGAATAATTCCGGCTTCAAAAGAAGCCTCAGAGCCTGATGACGAACTTAGAACGATGGCCATCAATACGGCGCCTGCGGTAGAAGCACATATGGATAAGTTCAGCTTTCACCTGGCGCTTGAGGATATCTGGACACTCGTTCGAAGGACGAATAAATATATCGATGAAACCGCGCCTTGGGTGCTGGCGAAAGACCCTCAAAAGAAAGACCGGCTGGATACGGTGATGCACAATCTGGCTGAATCATTGAGGATTATATCCGTTTTGATTTATCCGTTCATGCATACGACGTCAGACCAAATTCGAAGCCAACTGGGAATCGCAGGCGAAGTGAAATGGGATGACGCCTTTATCTTTGACCAATTGATGGGAGAAACTGTAAAAAAGGGAGATGCGATTTTCCCCAGGCTCGATATCGAAAAGGAACTTGAGGAGCTTGCTGCCATGAAAGAAGGCGGCGAGCCGGAAAATATACCGCTGGAATTAAAGCCTGAGATTGAGTACGACGATTTCGCGAAAATAGATTTTCGAGTCGGAACGATTATCGAGTGTGAAAAACACCCGAAAGCCGATAAATTGCTCGTCATTAAGATTAAGATGGGAACAGAGACGCGGCAGGTGGTTTCAGGCGTCGCTGAGGATTTTAAACCGGAAGAGACCATCGGGAAAAAAGTAATCGTCGTCGCTAACCTAAAGCCGAGAACGCTTAGAGGCATAGAGTCCAAAGGGATGATTATGTTCGCAGACAACGGAGCCCGCTGTGAATTCGTGACGACGACAGCGTCGGACGGTGAGGCGGTGAATTAGATGCTGTTTGACTCCCATACACATCTGAACAACGAAGGCTATACTGAGGCGCAAAGGGAGGCGCTCGCATCTGAAATCGAAGCTTCCGATGTAAGCTATGTCGTTGACGTCGGGTTTAATCTGGAAAGCTCTGCTTTGGCGGTAAGGCACACTGAAAAGTATTCATGGTGCTACGCTGCCGTTGGCTTTCATCCCCATGAGGCCAAGGAGATGGACGAGTTGGGACTGGCGCTGATCAAAAATTTGGCCAGAAAACCAAAGGTTAAAGCCATCGGTGAGATCGGTCTTGATTTTCATTATGACCATTCGCCGCGCGATGTGCAGAGGGAATGCTTCAGGCAGCAGATCCGGCTTGCGAATGAACTGCGGATGCCGATCGTCGTCCATTCGCGCGAGGCAGATCAGGAAGTGCTGAATATACTGAAGGAGGAACAGGCTTTTTCGAAGGAAAGAACCGGATGGTTCCCCCCAAAACAAGAAGGCATTCCGGACGCGCGCGTACTCATGCACTGCTTTTCAGGCAGCAGTGAGCTTGCCCGGCAATACGTTAAACTTGGGGGGATTATTTCTATCGCCGGGCCGATAACGTATAAAAATGCGAGCAAATCCGTTGAAGTGGTCAGGGCGCTTTCTATTTCCGACCTGCTCATTGAGACAGACGCTCCTTATCTGTCGCCGGAGCCGTACCGGGGGAAGAAAAACCGCTCCTCGTATGTAGAATACACGGCCAGAAAGATTGCGGAAATTAAGGAAATGAGCTACGATGAAGTGGTTTGCATTACTTGCGAAAACGCAAAGCGGTTTTATAGTATTGAATAATTCATATCGCTTGATTAACATCTTACAACTCCTGATCTTTTGATTCTCATAGCTTATGTTGAAGCCTTACGGCGCGGCGCGGATAACCTCATGCGCGACGTTACACCGGAGCGGACAGCCACGCGGGCGCAGGGGTTGGAAATCGGATAATTGCGGCGGCGAAAACGGCAAACGGGCGGGCGATATTTGCCCCGCTCACGCCGATGTTTTTCAATAGACTTCATGCTTCATATTATTCGCTATCTGTTTTTTTCCGACCTTGCGAAGAACATTGTGCCTATAATAAGGCAAACCACTGTCAGCGCGGTTATGGCGGTAAAATTGATAGCAGGGTTGAACATCACCACGCTGTCGTATTCCGGACTTCCCGCGTACACCACCGCCCGCGCAAGATCAAGGCAGTAAGTCATCGGCAGACAGCGGCTGATAACCATCAGTACGCCGCTGGAGTTGCCGATGGGGATGATCGCGCCGGAGAGGAACATCTGCGGCATGACGATGATATTGACAGCCAGATTCGCCGCTCTTCTGTTTTTGATCAGTCCTATGACAAGCATGGCCAGCGCCCCGCCCGAAACCCGCGATCCTCACCTTGCCCGACGTTTTTGACAGCGTGGTGGTCAGGATCGAGATGGTCGTCGTCTTGCCCGCACCGTTGGGTCCGAGGAACGCGAAAAACTCGCCCTTTTCCACCGCGAAGCTGACGTCGTCCACCGACGGGGCTTTCGCACCCTTGTACTGCTTCACTAAATTGTTTACTTCTATCATGCCCATGATTGCGCCTCCTTTTTTGTTCCGATAGCATAAGAAACTTCTTTTTTCTTGTTCAGATATTTTACTTGAAGCCCTTTTATCAGGCAGCCGAGCGTATCGCACAGCAAGATTCCAATCGAGATCATAATGAAAACCTCCGTTTTTGTTTTATAGCCATAGTATATGGCCTCAACTTAAACGGAGGTTAAATGGAGTTTAAATGCAGTGTAAACAGGAAATTTATTTTTTACCGGACAATATCTCGTTCCTTATGCGGTGGCTTTCCTCCATATATTCGCTCCGCAGACGGCGTTGCTCTTTGTGTAATTCATCCCTAATGCGTCGTTGCTCCTTGACGTGCGGTACATTATCAATGAGCCTGTAGATTTCACGGAACAAAGTAGGCATGAGGGACAACCCGATGGCGATTATCCAATGGACGCCGCCTATGGCGCTGAGTCCAAAGAGTCCGCCTATCGGTAATGCCGCCAGCAATCCCAAAACGATAATCATAGTCGCAGCGCTGACGGCCAATGATTTATTGTCGCGGATCGGCGTTTTGAGCAATGACTTATTGCTTCGGACATTGAAGATATGGAGTATCGAAGTCCAGCCGCAAATCAGGAAGGTCATTGTCTGCCCGATTTCCGCTGACGGCAATACGCCCGACACATTCAGGAAAGCGCCTATGTAATACCCCGCCAATACCGCCTCAACGCATATAACGGTTTGCCGGAGGATCATACGCAGCAAATCACCGCTGAAAAAACTCGCGTTACGGTTTACGGGCTTGTTGTTCATCAGGTTGGGATCGGATTTATCTTTTGCGAGATTGATGCCGGGGATGCCGTCGCCGAGTATATTGATCAGCAACAGCATGACAGGCGTTAAGATAATGCCCCAGCCCGCCATTTGGCCGAACAGCATGATGATGATTTCGCTCAGATTACAGACCAGCAGGAAGTAAATGACCTTTTTGACAATCTCGTACACGTTTCTGCCCTCGCTGACGGCTTCGACGATGGTGGCGAAGTTGTCGTCGGTCAGAACCATGTCAGACGCGCCTTTTGCGACCTCGGTACCGGTCTTGCCCATTGCGATCCCGATATCCGCCGCTTTCAGCGCGGGGGCGTCGTTCACGCCGTCGCCGGTCATGGCGACGACTTCTCCGTTTTCCTGCCACGCTTTGACGATGCGGATTTTGTCCTCCGGAGAAACCCTCGCGTAGACCGAAAAGTTCCTGACTGTATCGTTTAGCTCCACGTCGGTCATTTCGGCGAGCCGCGCGCCGGTCATTACGTTCTGACCTTCTTTGAGAATGCCTAACTCCTTTGCGATAGCGCCCGCGGTCGCGGCATGGTCGCCCGTGATCATCACGGTGCGGATACCAGTGTTCCTCGCTTTCTCTATGGCTGCGGCGACTTCGGGGCGCGGCGGGTCGATCAGGCCGATCAAACCGAGCAGCTTTATGTCATGTTCCAGTTCCTCAAAATTATTGTTGTTAGGCAGCGTGTCAAACCGCTTTCCGGCAAGTGCGATGACGCGCAGGGCGTTCGCCGCGAATTGATCATGCACGCGCAAGGCGGTTTCCATGTCCGCGGCGGATTCGGAACCGATCGGCAGCCGGTCAAGCGCACCCTTTGTTAGAATGATATAGCCGCCATTGTCGTTGTCCTTCAAGACGACCGACATCATCTTGCGTTCGGATGAAAAAGGTATCTCCGCTATGCGCGGGTGTTCTTTCAAAGCGTATTCCAAGCTGTATCCTTTGTCATACAGGAGCCGTAATATTCCGATTTCCGTGGCGTTGCCCATATACTCCCTACCGCCGTTTTCGTCCGTAGTGGCGACAGCGTTACAAGCCACCGCGAAGATTTCCAAAAAGCGTTGTTGTTCCGCGGTAAATTCCGCGTCATCGGCAAAGGGTTCGCCGCCGCGAAGCCAAAGCTGTTTGACCGCCATACGGTTTTGGGTAAGCGTCCCTGTTTTATCCGAGCAGATCACCGAGGTACTGCCCAAAGTTTCCACGGCGGGGAGTTTTCGGATCAAGGCGTTTTTTCCGATCATCTTCTGTACCCCGTTGGTCATAGACAGGGTGACGATTAACGACAGCGTTTCCGGAACGGCCGCTACCGCCAGCGAAATAGCGATCATGATCATACTGCCAAAATCAGTACCGCCGCGTAGCCCGATAGCCAGCAGGAACAACGCGGATATGATGGCGACCCAGCAGATCGTCTTGCCAAGCCCGTCAAGCCGCTTTTGTAGCGGTGTTTTGCTTTGTTTGTTATCATGTAAGAACCCGGCGATCCGTCCCATTTGCGTATCCATACCTGTGGCACAAACAACAGCCTTTCCGTTGCCGGCTGTGACGACGCATCCGGTAAAAACCATATTCTGCTGGTCGCCCAAAGGCATATTGCCGGACAATATGACGCCGGCATCCTTTCCCGCCGGTTCGCTCTCGCCGGTCAGCGCGGCCTCGTCGGAAAATAAACCGATGGCTTCAACAAGCCTCGCGTCGGCTGGAATGATATTGCCGGTTTCCAAAACAATGACGTCGCCCGGCACAAGTTCGGCGGTGTTGATACTCTGCCGGATTCCGTCCCGGATGACGGTACAATCGGGAGAGTTTAGTTTTTCTAATGCTTCCAACGCTTTTTCCGCTTTGCCTTCCTGCGTTATGGCTAAAACGATGTTTACGATCACCACCGCCAAAATAACAAAGGGTTCAATAAACCCGTCGCCATGCCGAAAAGCCAGCAGGAACGAAAGCCCTACGGCGATCAGCAAAACGATGATAGACACATCTTTCAGCTGATATAGAATTTTTTGAAACAACCCCGCCTTCTTAGGCGGCTGCAAAACATTCTTGCCGTTGCTTTCCTGCCTCTGCCGGACTTGTTCGCCCGACAAGCCTTTGTCGGGAGTAACTTTCAGATCGTCCAATACAGACTGTACATCCGATTCGTACCAGTTCATCCGGTCTTGCTTTACTTCACCCATGACGGCGCCTCCTCTTTTTTTCCGAAAATGGAATCCAGCAGCCTGCCGATCCCGTATAAGATCAAAACGATCATTGACATAAAAACGCCTCCGTTTCTGTTTGTCAGCCATAGTGTATGGCCTCAACTTAAACGGAGGTTAAACGCTGTGTAAACGCAGTGTAAACCGGAGGAATTATTATAACGTTTCGATTTCAGTGCATATATCATTTAAAAGCTTACGGACAAATATTTGATCCGCCTCGGATCCGTAAATATTACACCCCAATGTGCAGCGTCCGTCATAGGTAGAAGCCGTTAATTGTAGATATGGCCGGGGTTTTATCGAAGCGGTCAAGTATGCGTCATTTATAACCACCTCATTAAAACTTAGCCGCCGCTGATCAATGATGCCGAGATTCGTAAATGAAACCAACGGATGTATTGCGTATTTCGGAAATTTGCGTTTTATCAGAGGCCAGGGTGCATGTACCGCAAGCCCCCACAACATGACCGATTTGAGGATGTTTTTGTCGGATTTGTGTGCGTTCATTTGCTTTGATACCTGTGCAACGGTATCGGCGAGCGTATCCTCCGGTTTAACAAAAGTCGTACAAATACAGTTGCTCGAATAATTGCTGCTCCCGTACTTTTCGCCCTGTGGGATAAATTTTCGCAAATCCATAGTGGAAGGAAACATGATTTTATCAGTACCGGTATTTTTACAAAAGGCTCTGGCGAACAGCGCCATTAAGCAATCGTTTACTGTTGCGCCGTTTGATTTCGCATAGAATTTTAGTTTATTAAAGCTCTCCGATGAAATGATCCGCTTTTCCATCGCAGTCACAAAATTTTCAGACTTTAAGTCAATGCCTGATTGTTCGATTGTGTTGGCGGGTTTATATGCTGTGTACTTTGATCGAAGTATTTTGATTTTTTCTTTCAGAGTTATATTTGAAAAAAGCGGCTCGATCCCACGCGGGGAAAAAGCCGGAGCGACAATCGTTTCTTTGTTTTTGAGTTTTGTATAATTCTCGCTCAAGAGATATAGGTATTGTTTGAAACCCGCTGCATCGCAAATCATGTGGCTGATAATGATACAAAGCGTGTCGCCGTCCGACTTTCTGACAATGGAAATTTTCAGCTGCGGTTCGTTTGCGAAATCAATCCGAGCTGAAAGACATTGAAAAATATCCGCTTCGGCGTTTTTACAGGCTTCAATTACATGCACCATATCGTTGCCGGTAAAACCTTTGTCAATCCAACGCGGACGGCAACCATCGCCGCCAAAACCGCAGCTGATCATTGGAATCGTATTTAACGACACTGTGACCGCTTGTTTCAATACATCCTCATCAACAAATCCGCTAAAATCCATCCTGCAACGTATCAACGGATCGAAAGTGTTTGCACATAGATATTGCCACAAATCAAACGCTTCGGTTTTATATTTCATATTAAAATCAGCAAGCCAAACCACTCCATTATGCAATCCCCTCCCGTTTCAAAATAGTTTGAAACACCGTACCCTCGCCGACTTTGCTCTCCGACGTGACGTTACCGCCGTGCAGTTCAACTATTTTTTTCACCAGCGAAAGTCCCAACCCATTTCCGCCGAATGAACGGTCGCGCGCTTTATCAACCTTGTAAAACCGCTCGAAGATGTGTATCAAATCCTCCGGCGCGATACCGGGGCCGGTATCGGATATTTTGACAATGGCCGATCCGTCGTCCGAAGTCAGAGAGATATTGATTTGCCCGCCCTCCGGCGTAAACTTGATTGCGTTGTGCAGCAGGTTCATCCACACCTGCGACAGCAAATCCTCGTCGCCGGACACGGTTAGTTTCTGTAAATCTGCTTCCAGCGTGATATTCTTTGCCGACCACTGCGGCTCAAGCGTCAATGCAATACGCTCAAGCTGTTTATCCAACCGGAATTCCTGTATAGTCAGTGGTATTTTATTATTATCAAGCGATGAGAGCTTCAGAAGATTGTCGCTTAAACTGGACAGCCGTTTGCTTTCCGCTTCGATTATGTCTGCATACCTCTGTCTCTGTTCGTCGGGTAAATCATCCTTTTTGAGCAGCGCCGCGAATCCGCCTATGGAGGTGAGCGGCGACTGTATTTCATGGGACACGTTGGAAATAAAATCCTGCCGCATGGTTTCCAGCGTTCCGAGGTTTCGTGCCATATCGTTGATGGATTCCGCCAAATCATTGAAAACGCCTACATTGCCCGGATCGAGCAGCACATCAAAGTTGCCCTGGGCAATCTGCGCCAGTGTGTCGGTAAGCTCGTCATGGACATCCCTGACGTTTTTTCGGTGAGAAGTTCTGCCGCCGAGCTGCAACAGCATCCGCCATCCCGCTAAGATAATGACTATCGCCGCCAAACCGGAAAACAAATGCCGAAGTATTTCAAGCGGCTGGCCCGTGAAGTGGTAGATCAAGGCGGTAATGCCATATCCGGCCATAAAAGCAGCGCCATAAGCTAAAACGAGCGCAAAAAATCCAAAGATACGGCTATGCTTTCTATGTTTCCTTTGCATTAAACCACCTCCAGCCGATAGCCCAGCCCGCGCACCGTCGTGATTTTGAAGCCGGATGTGTCAACGGGAAAGCGTTCGCGCAAGCGCCCGATATGCACGTCCAGCGTCCGCTCATTGCCATCGAAATCGTAACCCCATACGTCTTCGATCAACTGGTCGCGGGAAAACGTCCTTCCGGGAAAGCCCGCCAGTTTGAACAGTAACTCAAATTCTTTCATAGGGATATCTTCTTTTACACCGCCGGCTGTCACAGCGTAGCTGTTTTTGTCAATCACCACATTGCCAATCTGTATCGTCTGGGACGCTTCGATCTTATACCGGCGCAGCAACGCTCGGACACGCAGTAGAAGCTCGTCGCCCTCAAACGGTTTGGTCAGATAATCGTCAGCACCGGATTCAAAGCCCTTTACCTTTGACGGCAACTCTGCTTTCGCAGTCAGCATGAGAACGGGCAGATTCTCGTAATACTGCCGCAGCTTGCGGCACAATTCGTAGCCGTCCATATTCGGCATCATCAAATCGACGATGGCGAGGTCGGGATTATCATTCGTCATCCGCTGCAAGGCATCGCGCCCGTCCTTTGCCTCGCAGGCGTCAAACCCGCCGTCTTTCAATAACACACTGACCAGTTCACGGATGTTGGGGTCGTCGTCCACAATCATAATTTTGCTCATAAGTTTTCACCTCGCAGGTAGAATAACACACCAATGTAAACGGAAGTTAAACGGAACAAATTATTTTTGGTTATTACCGGTAATATCAAAAGCCATGATAAATTCACGGTAAATAAAAGAATACACCGTTCTTGCTTATCCTCAAACAAACGATACAGTGTAATAATAGTATAACATGAAATGCCCTAAAAACAAAACTTTACGAGCAATATAGAATTACAATGAACGAATTTGTCGAACAAAACATGGAATAACGTGCAGGAAATGACAAAATTCACCCAAAACAGCTTGTATAATCTTGCTATGACAGTGCAGTAGCTTTCACCAAATCAGCAGTAGCTTTCACCAAATCATAGATTTGGGAAAGCTGTGCATAAGGTCCGTTTGTAAATCGCTTACGCGATTTAAACAGAACCATTAAGATTTGGGAAAGCCGTGCATAAGGCCTGCTGGTAAATCGCTTACGCGATTTAAGCAGGCCATTAAATAGTGAAAGGTACAAGGGGTGATTATATGGAACTGGTTAATGAATCGAAGGGGCTTCCCAAAAAAGCGAAGTTTTTCAAAAAAATGGGGAATGCTGTTGAAATAGGCAAAGGCATATTTATTCTCGCATTTGCCATGACGTGCGCTTCTTTTTTATTATGCAGGGTGTCTTTTTTGGGCAGCTTTTTTCCGTGCGGACCGGCGCTTATTACAGCGCTTATGTATAAAAATCGTTTGAATATATACCTTCTGCCTGTAATGATTGTTTCCATGCTGACTTGCTTTTTAGACGGATATTATGTTCTAGGCGACATAGCGGCAACACTTTTGTGCGGCATAGCTTTCGTTATGCTGGGGCGGCATGAATGGGGGCTGCTGTACAGAAGCTTAATTGCCGCGTCGATTACAGTGACCACTAATTGTGCGTATTATCTGGGCGCAAACATGCTGTATCGCTTTGATTTGTCGAAACTGATTTTTGAAGCCGTGGCTGTAATTCTGCTGAGTTATGCGTTCCATTTTTTCCTGACGGTTTGGTTTACGGGAGACAAGCCCTTAAACGTCGCAATGGAAAAAATCGTAGCGGTTACGGTCTTTACCTTTACGCTGCTGCTCTGTTCAAGTGGTCTTGGAAATGTTTTTAATCTGATTTCCATCAGCATGGTTGGCGGGTTGTTTGTGATTTTGTTGATTGGCAGCAGGTTTGGTATTTTGGCAGGCGTCACCACAGGTGCAATTGTTGGTATTGTTATGGTAATCTGCGGTGAGATGATTCCTGCTTTGATTGTCGTGCTTTTGTTCGGCGGCCTGGCTGCGGGATTTTTTAAGGGTCAGAATCGTGTTTATACGGCAATTTTTTTCGTCGGCGCTTGTCTTATGCCAGGACTGATCAATGGATATCCGGAACTGACCATACCGATTTACGCGCCGCTTACGGCTGCGGCATTGCTGCTTCCAATTCGGAAAAAATGGCTGGATCGTTTAAATCCGATTGAAGAGGGCCTGAATAGGGAGGAAGTACAAAGTGAACTTCGTATTAAGGATCAAATCGAGACGACGCTTCGTACATACCTGAAGCACTTTGAATTTCTTGCAAATTTGTATAGCGGACGTAAAGATGGCCGTTCCATTATGGGATATCAATTCAGTGGAATGGCTCACGCGGCGCATTCCATGCTGAGCAAGGTAAACAGATCAGACGACAGAATCTTAATCGGGGCTCCGGATACATGCAAATACCAGATCAAAACCGGAGAAGCGTGTTATGCGCGGGAGGGACAAGTGTCCGGAGATAGCTATATTTGTAAGGCGCTTGCCGATGATCGGTATATCATGATCCTTTCTGACGGAATGGGAAAAGGAGAAGCGGCGGCGGCGGAGAGTAATCTGGCAGTGACTACACTTGCAAGGCTGCTGGAAGTTGGATTTGATGCGGAAGCGGCAATCAAAACGGTTAATTCGATTTTGCTCATAAATTCAGAAGAAGAAATCTTTTCGACGATTGACATGGGTATTCTGGATTTAAAATCCGGCAAGCTGAAGCTGTTTAAAGTGGGGGCTGCCGCGACATACATCAAGCGGAGGGATAAAGTTGCCGCTATAAAAATGGCGGCTCTGCCGATGGGAATTGTGGATGGTTTGCGTATCGATTACATCAACGTCCGGTTACGGCCAGGCGATCAACTGATCATGGTATCTGATGGAATTATAGACTCATGCAGGGAAGATTTAAGCGGCCAGTGGCTTACGGATGCCATTGCGTCGATTAAATCAAAGGATCCTCAGACGATGGCCGATCTCATCATCAACAGAACTGTCGAAAATTATGGCCTAAAAGAAAAGGACGATTTAACGGTTCTGACATTCAGGATGGATTAAAAAACACATAATCTAAAAGAATTAATTTTTGGTAAGGGCAATTTTTTTCTGGATTGCCCTTTTTTAGTTTCCAAAACAATCATTATCTTATATAATAATAAGAATCGTGTGTTAAGGGGTGTAGGTTATGGCAAATTGGGGATACAAAGCGCTGGAAAGTGATGAGGGGCTTGTGCTGGCCGAATATTTTGGCAGATATGCAGAGGCTCATCCGGATATTAAGATGGGCGAACTCATGGAAGACTTTCAGGAAGAAGGCTTTTTACCGGAAGACCTTGATGATATCAATTATTACTATGATAAATATATGGTTGGGCTTGCGGAACTTTTTTTAGAATACAAGGCATTCGAAGAAATGAAGGAAGAAGAGACCGTAGATCCTCGATTTAAAAACATTCATTCTTTTACAATAGAAAGTCAAGACGCGGTATATATGGTTCAGTTTTTAAAAGATATCATGGATGAAGTTCCGGACCGCGACGGTAAACGTCAATACAAGCTGGCGTATAAAAATATGAATGGATGGAAACAACATATGGCAGATATCATGGAAGTTTTGATCGAAATCGCAAACAATGTATAGAATATTTGTGGTTGAATCAGTAGCATCAGCAGCAATAGGAGTGGCATGATTGAAAGAAAAGTAAAAGAAACTATAATAGAACATAATTTGATTGAAAAAGGTGACCATATTATCATCGGACTCTCCGGAGGCCCGGATTCGGTCTGCCTTTTTTCAGTCATGCAATCGATTCGTAAGGAATTCAATTTACAAATTTATGCTGTTCATGTCAATCATCAGTTCAGGCCTGGCGCGGCGGACGAAGATCAGAACTATGTTGAAAAACTTTGTGAAAATGCGGGAATACCTTGTCATGTGTTTACATTTGACTGCAATCGTATCGCAAGGGAGCAGGGCGTCACAAGTGAAGAAGCGGGCAGAAACGTCCGGTACGAATCTTTTTTCAAAGCAGCAAATAGATTGATAAAAGAAAAAGCGATTCCCGCAGGAAAGATAAAAATTGCGGTTGCTCAAAATAAAAATGACCAGGCGGAAACCGTTCTGATGCGGATCATCCGTGGGACGGGAACAGACGGCCTTGCGGGAATCGAATACGCGCGCGAAGGAGAATTCGGGACGACCGTCATCAGGCCGCTGCTTGACGTGAACCGAAAAGAGATTCTGGCGTATTGCGAAAAATACGGACTGAATCCATGTATGGACCACACCAACGAGTTGCCGCTCTATACAAGAAACAAAATCAGGCTTGAATTAATTCCACTTATAAAGCGGCGGTTCAATGAAAATATCGTTGAATCTTTGACCAGGCTGTCGCAAATCTCAAGAGAGGACAAGGCTTTTTTATGGAAGCAGGCACGGCAAGCCTTTGACAGCCTTACCATCCGGCCTGCTTTATGGGAGAATGCCCCTCACTTCCGCAATGCTGTTTATCTTGATCGGACAGGTCTTATGGACCTTGATACCGCAATTCGGCACAGGGTACTTTTGATGGCTTTTAAGGAGATTGGATTAAAACAGGATATTTCAGCATTACATTTAAAAGCTGCGGACCACATCATCGAAAGCCAGAACGTGTCCGCGTCTTTGGATTTTCCGGAAGGCTTTCAGTTGATCGTATCTTACGGCGCTGCAGCCGTTTGTCATCCGTCAGCAGAAGGAACTTCTTTTTTGAAAAATTACGTATTGACGTCTAAGATATTGGATATAAACGAATTAAAGGAAATAAAAGGACAAGGCCCAAGCAGCGTGGCCGCATTTGACGAGCAGCAGGTTCTTTCTAGCTTAGAACACGAACATACGGAGCTTGTGCTAAGAACCCGGCAGCCAGGAGACTTCTTCAGGCCAAAAGGCATGAAAGGCGGACGCAAAAAACTACAGGATTATTTTGTCGATCAACAAATTCCGAGGCAGCTTAGAGATCAACATTTGTTGGTTTGCATTGGAAAAGAGGTCATTTGGATTTTTGAGCCCTTTCTGCGGGAATACAGTAGAATCAATGAAAATTATAACATCAGACAAGATACGAAGCGTGTTCTAATGCTTGAAATTCGTAAAAAATTGTGATATAATATCAATTTATTAGCTGAAAAAATGAAAAAATTTGTTCAATTGAGACAAATTATTATTAAGATAGAAAACGGATGAGGGGGAGTTAAATCGTTGAAAAGATTGACTAAAAACTTAGGAATTCTTCTGCTTATATTTATGATGGTTTTAGTTATGGCGTTGATTTATCAGGGATCGCCGAGAGAAGAGGTCAAAGAAGTTGATTTTTCTACGGTAATCGGCTACCTGAAGTTGCAGGAAATTAGAGAAATGAACGTAACGGACAAAGTCCTGACAGCTACGTTGAAATCGGGAGATAAGATCATATCCTATATCACGAATGGTCATGATTTTAACTTTGTCAGTCAAAAATACATTATGCCGCAGGTTGAGAGCAGAATCATTGATACGTATAACAGCGACAAACCAGTATCACAGCCATGGTATATTACCATGCTGCCGACGATTATCATGATTCTTGCGCTTGTGTTTTTCTGGTTCATACTCATGAATCAGGGCGCCGGCGGCGGCAAGGTCATGTCGTTTGGGAAGAGCCGGGCGAGGCTGCACAAAGAGGGGGATCTAAAGAAGGTTACTTTTGGAGATGTCGCGGGTCTCGATGAGGAAAAAGAAGAACTGACAGAAGTCGTGGATTTTCTAAAAAATCCAAAGAAATACAATGATCTGGGCGCACGAATTCCAAAGGGCATCTTGCTTGTAGGCCCTCCGGGTACGGGAAAAACCTATCTCTCCAAGGCGGCTGCCGGAGAAGCGGGCGTTCCGTTTTTCAGCATCAGTGGCTCGGATTTCGTCGAAATGTTTGTCGGTGTCGGCGCGTCTCGTGTACGGGATCTTTTTGAACAAGCCAAAAAGAGCGCGCCTTGCATCATATTTATCGATGAGATTGACGCCGTAGGAAGGAAGAGGGGCGCAGGGCTCGGCGGTGGACATGACGAACGAGAGCAGACACTCAACCAGTTACTTGTTGAAATGGATGGGTTTGGAGAAAATTCCGGCATTATTATATTAGCCGCAACGAACAGGCCGGACATTTTAGACCCTGCACTTTTAAGGCCGGGCAGGTTTGACCGTCAGGTTGTAATCGGTATTCCGGACATCAAAGGCAGAGAAGCGATTTTTAAGGTGCATTCCAAGAATAAACCGCTGGATGAAACAGTTGAGCCCAGGGTTCTTGCGAGAAGGACGCCGGGATTCACGCCTGCTGACATCGAAAATCTGCTCAATGAAGCAGCACTGCTTGCAGCGAGGAGAAATGGACGAAAAATCCGAATGGATGAAATTGAAGAGGCGGTAACAAAAGTCATCGCAGGGCCGGAGAAAAAGAGCAGAGTAATCAGTGAAGAAGAAAGAAGGCTGACTGCGTATCACGAGGCAGGCCATGCGGTTGTAGCAAGAAGCCTTCCGAATACAGATCCGGTACACCAGATTACCATTATACCGAGAGGAAGAGCCGGCGGATTCACGATGATTCTGCCTAAGGAAGATAAATACTACAGCACCAGGACGAAGATGGGAGAACAAATCATTCATCTGCTCGGAGGCAGAGTTGCTGAAAAGCTGACGCTTAACGACATCAGTACTGGCGCAAGCAACGATATCCTCCGGGCGACGGAAATTGCGAGAGATATGGTGACCAAGTATGGTTTTAGTGAAAAGCTTGGACCAGTCAACTATAGCTCTTCGGACGAAGTCTTCTTGGGCAAAGATTTTTCAACCAGAAAGAATTATTCAGAAGAGATCGCTTCAGAGATTGATGAAGAGATTAAAGTAATCATCGATGAGGCATTTGTTGAAGCGGAAAGAATTTTGAGTGAGAATATCGAAAAACTTCATTCGGTTGCAAGCGCGCTACTTGAGATTGAAACGCTGGATGGTGAGCAGTTTGAACTCCTGTATAAAGGTGAAATGTCGGCAGATGAACTGGCAGAAGATGTTCGTCTCAAAGATGAGCAGATCAGACAGGCGAATGAAAAAGAAGCCGCTGAATCTGAAAGGATTCGCAGGGAAGAAGAATTGAAGGCGCAGAAAGAATTGGAAGGTGACGCTTCCGATGACGACGAACAGGATGACGATTATGAAGAAACGGACGATGACGACGAAGAGGACGAATAGATGAAGGTAACAGTCAAAGATTGTTTGAAGCTGGAAGTTTTCAAAGAAGCTAAGCTGATTGCGGGCAGCCGCGGAGTCAAAAACCGTGTCAAAGGTGTAACCGTATTGGAGAATGCAGAGATCAGCGACATCGCAGGCTACATCGCCCACAAGGAAGAACTCGTCATAACCGCTTTCTTTTCAATTCGAAATGATATACAAAAGCAATGCGCGGTGGTAGAAGAACTTGCGAGGAATGAAAATTCCGCGCTGGTTCTGTTTTACGTTGGGCGTGTACTTAAAGATATCAGCAAAGAATTGATAAAGGCCGCTGATCGTGCCTGTTTGCCACTGATCATTATGCCAAATCTTCCGGAGCCTTCCTATGCCGAAGTCATAACCAAAGTGGTTGAAAACATACTATGCACGGAGCAATTAGATGACACGACGGAGCGGGATGCGCGGTCAGAATTCATCAAAGCGCTGCGAAGGGGAAACGAGAGTTTGGCGTATAAGTTGAAGGATGAGGCTCTGATTAAGGGAGAGGAAATTTTAAGTGTTTTCTTTGCACGCGGCATTGAGAAGGAGGATGCGTTTAAGGAAATTGCTGAATTTGAAAAGCGTGAAAAGTTTCAGATTATAAAAATCACCGAAGGAGATGAAACTTTTGGGATGATTTTAAGTGAACTTCAGGGTGTTGAGGAAATGGACGCGGAACAAAGAGCCAAATGTATCGCCCTTTTCAATAAACTCAAAGAGGAAAAAACTGTGCGCATCTTTCATGTAACAGGTGTAAATGGGATTGAAGGCGTGGTAGACGCATACAGGCTGATCAGTGAAACATGGTCATTTGTACAAAATGTTTTTCCGTACAAACGTGTTTTTACCAAATATGAACTTGCGCTTGTGAACAATTGCATTAACATACAGCTTCAAGGGGGCTATGTAAAGAAAAACTATATGGAGCTTTTAGAACCGTTCAAAGAAGCGGGCGAAAGCAAAGGCAGGCAGCTCTTGGAAACATTGGAAACGTTTGTGCTGGACGCCGGAATGAACAGCGCCAAAACGTCAGTGTTCATGGGGATTCATACCAATACCGTCCAGTATCGTCTAAAGCGAATCAACGATGTTCTCGGTGTGGAGATTACGGGTAACCGTGTTATTCCGGGGCTAACGATCGCATTGGCATTAAAACGGCTGGAAAGAGTTGTCAGTTAGCAATAAAAAGTTAAGAGGAGTAAAGATGGATTCGGCAAAGCATATAAAACCTGTTATTGTATTGGCCACGATTTTACTTGCGGCTATCGTTATTTTTGGCAACGCAAAAGCGAGCTTTGCGGCTCAATACGAAAAGCCTGTCCTGGTGGCTCATGGAGGAGGCACAGTCGAAGGGTACGATACGACAAATTCAATCGAAGCGGTCATGCAATCGATCGCGGAAGGCTACGAGCTCATTGAGCTGGATTTTGATTTTTCGCAGGATGGAAAAATCATCATGCTTCATGACTGGAACCGAACAGCTACATACTACTTTGGAAGAGTTTTTGACAGAAGACTAGAGGAGAAAGAATTTGAGAAGATTCTCATCAATGGAAAGTTCCATACGCTTACTTTTGAAAAATTAAAACCAATCCTTGATGAAGCGCCCCACGTAAGAATCGTTACGGATGTCAAGGGAGACAACATTCAGCTTTTAACGCAGATCGCGGAGAATGATCCGGAATATGTAGCCCGGATGATCCCTCAAATTTATTCCTATGACCAATATAACGTTGTAAAAGCGCTCGGATATGACGACATCATTCTGACCTTGTACGCGATGCCGGTGATCGAGTACGATGAACTGTTACAATTCACGCGTCAGAAAGATCTGTACGCGGTAACGGTGGGAGATGGATATGACTGGATCATCAAAGATTTAAAATACAAACTGGCCAAAGACGGTGTGCTGGTTTACTATCACCCTGTCGATAACTACGAAACGGCAAGAGAGTTGATGGAAGGAGGCGTGTATGGCGTTTACGCGAGCAAGCTGACGCCAGATGAGTTTGAAGAGCCTCAGAGGACCTTTTATCTGCTGGACGGCAAAGCAAAGCTCTTGGATATGAAGACCGAAGACAAATCCATGGGATCGATTATAAATATTGGAATCAAAAACGGCGACGGAAGATCGGTCGAGTACGAAATCGATGGAGAAAAACTTACAAGTGAGCGGATCGAAAAGCTAAGTCCGGGAATACATGAATTAAATGTTTTGATTACTGTCAGGGGCAAAACGGCGCGGCTTTCATATATATTATGGGCTGCGGACGATTGTTTCCGCATTCTCGATCAAAGGATGGAATACAGGGTAGCACAAATAATCCAGCCGCCGGAAATGGAAGAAACTTTGCGCAGCGCGGCAAACGTCAGCCCGGAAATCCGCGAGCTGCTAATGCGCTGTCTGGTCGCGAAAGCAGGCGAACCCTACGCATATAATGACGGAAACATAATAGAGTTTCAAGTGAATGGAGAACCTCTTTATGCACAGAAATATTATGACGGATCCGTACTGGCGCCTCTTGCGGAATGTGCAAAAGCGATGGGCGCGGTATCCGTAACGATGGACTCAAAACGGTTTGTGTATGTATTTTACGGAAATACGCGAACGATGATGCAGGCCAATACTTTTTATATAAGCCAAGGACTTAAAAGCAAGTTTTTAAATACACCACTTTTCCTATACCGGAATAAAACGATGGCGTCAGGGGAAATCCTGAATATGATTACAGGCAGAGCATTTATCGACAATCAGTCACTGCTGGTGATATTACCGGAAAACACAACGTTTACGCAGGTGGACCAGGCAGACCTTTTCGAAGCTGCGGAACTTCTGTACGAGAGGCTGGAAAATTGAAGTTTTTACTTTTTAACTGAAGGGTAAAAGAATTATGTATACAGGGGAAATCGACTTGCAAAACCAAAGGATATAGGATATAGTATTATAGTATTTTTGTCATATTTTCAATACAAGTTTTTATATAATTGAACTGAACATTAAGGAGGAACGACATATGAGCAAGCTTGAAGAGCTTCGTAAATTGAAAAAGAGCATAGCGATGGGCGGAGGTCAAAAAAGAATCGATGCACAGCACAAGAGCGGAAAGCTGACCGCAAGGGAAAGACTTGATATTTTATTTGATGAGGGCAGCTTTGTTGAAAACGACGTATTTGTTTCGCACAGATGTACCAACTTTGATATGGCTGATAAAAAAGTGCCGGGAGATGGAGTTGTTACAGGATACGGCATGGTTGACGGAAGATTGGTTTTTGCCTTTGCGCAGGACTTTACAGTATTGGGTGGTTCCCTTGGCGAATACCATGCGGAAAAGATCGTCAAAATTCAGGACATGGCGCTTAAAATGGGCGCGCCGATTGTGGGCCTGAACGACTCGGGTGGTGCAAGAATTCAGGAGGGCGTTGCGGCGCTTTCAGGATTCGGAAAAATATTCTACAACAATACGATTTCTTCAGGCGTTATCCCTCAGATTTCAGTTATTATGGGGCCTTGTGCAGGCGGTGCGGTTTATTCTCCTGCAATCATGGACTATGTCTTTATGGTAGATAAGACAAGCCAAATGTTCATTACAGGCCCGCAGGTAATCAAGGCCGTTACCGGAGAAGATGTTTCAGCCGAACAGCTCGGCGGCGCGATGACGCACAATTCCAAAAGTGGCGTCGCGCACTTTATCGGAAAAGATGATAAGGACACCCTGCTTCAAGTCAGAGAACTTCTCTCGTATATGCCTTCAAACAACTTGGAAACAACGCCGATCGTTATGACCGACGATGATCCAAACCGTTTGATCCCGGAATTCAATGAGATTGTTCCTGAAAACCCAAATAAGGCCTATGACATATATAGTGTTATTAAAGGGCTTGCCGATGACGGTAAGTATTACGATGTAATGCCGCATTATGCAAAAAATATCGTGACCTGTTATATCCGCATGGACGGAGCAACGATCGGCGTAATCGCCAATCAGCCGAGAATCAGCGCCGGCTGTCTGGACATCAATGCGTCCGACAAAGCGGCCAGATTCATTAGAAGATGCGATGCGTTCAATATTCCATTATTGACGATTGAAGACGTTCCAGGGTTCCTTCCGGGAGCAGATCAGGAATACGGCGGTATTATCAGACATGGCGCGAAGATGCTTTACGCTTACTGTGAGGCAACCGTTCCAAAGATAACCCTGATTCTAAGAAAAGCATACGGCGGAGCATATATCGGGATGTGTAACAAAGAACTTGGGGCTGACATAGTGCTGGCATGGCCGGACGCTCAGATTGCGGTTATGGGCGCTGCGGGAGCTGCCAATATCATATTTAAAAACGAAATTGCGGAAGCGTCGGATCCGGCTGCAAAGCGTGCGGAAAAGATCGCGGAGTATGAAGAGAAGTTTAGTAATCCGTACAGAGCAGCGGAGCTTGGATATGTGGATGATGTAATTGAGCCGGAGACGACCAGACAGAGAATCATCAGCGCGTTTGATATGCTGAGTACAAAAAGACAATCGCTGCCGGCGAAAAAACACGGTAACATTCCGCTATAGCGCATAGGAGAAATAAAAATGTCATTTCTGGATAAATTGAGAGGGAAAACAAATCCGCAAGAGGATACCACCGCGGCGAAGAATTCCACTCCGCCGGTTGCCGGAATCAATGCGGCACAGGAGGAAAAAACTATTATGGCGGATACAAAGCTGGTTGCAGTTATAACCGCGGCCATCGAGGCTTTTGTGGGTGAAGGCGCCCGGGGCAATTTAGTGATTCGCAGAATCAGCAGAGCTTCGGCATACACAACTACATGGAACGCCGCAGGCTACGCGGACCTGATGGGGAGCAGAAGGCAGTAATTCCTTGGACAAATCCACGGCAGGTTAATGATAAAAAAGGAGAAAAAATCACATGAAAAAGTATAATATAGTAGTTAACGGAACGGCTTATGCGGTAGAAGTTGAAGAAGCTGGGACAAGTACGTTGGCAGCAGCGCCAACACCAACACCAACACCAACACCTGCAGCGGCCCCGGCACAGGCTGCGCCGACTAAACCGTCAGCAGGAGCACAAGTTATCGAATCTCCGATGCCTGGAACGATATTTGATATCAAAGTAAAACCAGGGGAATCGGTAAGAGAAGGCGCTGTCCTGCTAATCCTTGAAGCCATGAAAATGGAAAACGAGATTATTGCACCGAAGGCAGGAAAGGTAGACACCATTCAGGTGGCAAATGGCGCAGCGGTAAATGCAGGAGATGTTCTGGTAACATTGATATAAGACGAGAAAAACCCTGTATAAACCATACAGGGTTTTTCAAATAAGAGAAAAGATCAAGGAGAGCAAAGGAGGAACCATGCTACTCGCATTTGATGTCGGAAACACAAATATTGTTTTAGGGTTATTCAGAGAAGGAAAACTGTTAACGAATTGGAGACTCCAAACGGAAAACAACAAGAGCGCAGACGAATACGGCATGATTGTCAGTCAGCTTTTTGAATATGAAGGGTATAAAATGAAGGATGTGAAAGACGTAATCATTTCAACGGTCGTTCCTTCTGTAATGTACACGCTGCAGCATCTGTCTCTGAAATATTTTAATATGAAGGCTATTGTCGTTGAGCCCGGAGTCAAGACGGGATTGATCATTAAATATGACAATCCAAAACAGGTCGGCGCGGACAGAATCGTCAATGCAGTCGCTGCCTATGAAAAGTATGGCGGACCGTTGATCATCGTTGATTTTGGTACCGCGACAACATTTTGCGCGATTTCAGAAAAAGCGGAATACCTGGGAGGCACAATATCACCCGGTCTCAAGATTACTTCAGATGCGCTCGTAGAAAAGACAGCGAAGCTGCCGAAAGTAGAACTTGAAGAGCCGGGCAATGTCATTTGCAAGAATACCATACAAAGTATGCAATCCGGATTGATTTACGGGCACATGGGTATGGTAGAGTTTATCTTGAAAAAAATGAGAAAAGAACTCGAAAGTATAACCAAATCAGAAAAACCGGTTCGAGTGATCGCTACGGGCGGTTTGGCAACGCTTATGGAAACCGGCGTTAAACAGATTGACATCGTAGACAAGCTTCTCACGTTGGAAGGTCTGGAAAAAATTTACAGAAAGAACAAGAAGAGATGAGTAAAATAAAAATCGGAGAACTCTTTTTGGAAAACCCTTTTGTACTGGCGCCGCTCGCAGGTATTACGGATATGCCGTTTCGAAGAATCTGCAGAAAGCAGGGCGCTTCCCTTGTCTATTCTGAAATGGTCAGCGGAAAAGGACTGATGTATAACGATAAAAACACAGAACGTCTTCTGCGCATCGCTGAAGATGAGAAGCCGGTCGCATATCAAATTTTCGGAAGTGAAATAGATGTCATCGCGTATGCGGCAAGGACCCTTTCTGAAAGAGAGAATTCAATTCTCGATCTCAATATAGGGTGTCCTGTTCCAAAAGTCGTAAAAAACGGAGAAGGATCAGCTTTGTTGAAAAATCCGGCGCAGATCGGTGAAATCGTCAAGGTAGCTGCATCTGAATCAAAAAAACCGGTTACGGCAAAGATTCGCATCGGATGGGACAGTACCAGCATTAATGCTGTTGAGGTCGCGAAAATCATTGAATCAGCAGGAGCTGCAGCCATTGCCGTTCATGGAAGAACCAGAGAGCAGTATTACAGCGGCAGGGCGGACTGGACGATGATTCGGAAAGTGAAAGAGGCAGTAAGCATTCCAGTCATTGGAAACGGAGATATATTTACGGCTGAAGACGCCATGCGGATGCTTCAGGAAACGGGCTGTGATATTGTGATGATCGCAAGGGGCGCATTGGGAAACCCGTGGATTTTCAGAGACGCGATAGCGCTCTTTCATGGGAAAGAAAAACCGGCGCCGCCGGATATAAAGGAGCGGACGGAGATGGTAATTACCCATTTTAATGGTTTGCTTACAGAAAAAGGGGAGTATGCTGCGGTCAGGGAAATGCGAAAACATATCGGCTGGTACTTCAAAGGAATTCCGCATTCCGCAGAAATCAGAAGACGTGTCAATAGCATTGTAAGCGCAGATGAGATGAGAACGCTTATGGAAACACAGTTTAAAACAGAAAAGAAAGAGGTTTGAGTATGGCGAATTTGTGGAGCGGTAGATTTGAGAAGGGGATGGAGGAAATCGTTGAGAAGTTCAACGCTTCCATTGATTTTGACAAGAGACTGTACGCATGTGACATAAGCGGAAGCGTCGCTCATGTTACCATGCTTGAAAAACAGGGAATTATAACGCAAAATGAAAAAGACGATATCGTAGTCGGCCTAAAAAAGATAAGAGATGATATTGAAACAGGCAAATTAACGTTTAATGTGAAAAATGAAGATATTCATATGGCAGTGGAAGGGATCCTAATAGAAGAATTAGGAGATACCGGGAAGAAGCTGCATACAGCAAGAAGCAGAAACGACCAGGTCGCAGTGGATATGCGGCTTTATATGAAAGAACAGATTGTGGAGATTATTGAGAATCTTATTTATATGGAGCGGGTTCTTCTGGAAAAAGCCGAAGAATACGCGGATAAAATATTCATAGGATTTACGCACGTTCAACATGCTCAGCCCGTTACTGTAGGATTTCATTTAATGGCATATTTTCAAATGTTTAAAAGAGATATTAAACGCCTTCATGACGCTCTTGGGCGTCTGGATTATTGTCCGCTCGGTTCATGCGCGCTCGCGGGAACGACGCTTCCGATCGACAGGCATATGACATCAGAACTGCTTGGATTTAAAGCTCCTACTGAAAACGCGATGGACTCCGTAAGTGACCGGGACTATGTCATAGAATTTTTAAGCGCCGCTTCAATTTCGATGATGCATATCAGCAGATTCGCGGAAGAATTTGTATGGTGGAATTCCCAGGAATTCAGCTATATTTCGATTGACGACAGTTTCTGTACGGGAAGCAGCATTATGCCGCAAAAAAAGAATCCGGATATGGCGGAACTGCTGCGAGGTAAAGTTGGAAGGGTGTATGGCAATCTAGTTCAGATGCTGACTGTCATGAAAGGAACCCCGCTTGCATATAATAAGGATTTTCAGGAAGATAAAGAAGGGCTGTTTGATACGATAGACACATGGAAAACGTCAATTCACATTTTGGCTAAAATGATTGAAAAGACTGAGTTCCGTCTTGACATTATAAACAGCCATTTATCAAAAGGATTTTTAAATGCTACCGATATAGCCGAACATTTTGTTAAACTAAATATTCCGTTTCGGGAAGCGCATGAACTGGTTGGTAAAATGGTAAGGTATTGCGAGCTCAACGGTAAGGATTTTCCTGACCTTACGGCCGATGATTTTAGTAAAATTGATAACAGGCTATCTACTGATAAGATGCCGGACATGACGATGGAAGGATGCGTAAAAGCGAGAATGTCATATGGCGGGACAGCTCCCGATGAAGTAAGACGTCAAATTACTGTAGGAGCTAATTGGATTGACGAGATTTCAGGAGGAGAAAATGACTGATTTATCTATAGCGCTTAAAAACCACTTGGAGTGGGAAGGAAAAATTGAGATTATAACGAGGGCTCCAATCAATACTCGGGAGGAGCTAGCCATCGCGTATACACCGGGAGTAGCCGAGCCATGTCTTGAAATAGAGAAAAATGAAGATTTGGCTTATGATTATACCAGAAAGGGAAACCTTGTAGCTGTGATCACGGATGGAACGGCAGTGCTTGGGCTTGGAGATATAGGCCCATCAGCTGCGATGCCTGTTATGGAAGGGAAATGCGCACTTTTTAAGAAGTTCGCTGACATCGACGCTTTTCCGATTTGTGTCGACTCAAAAGACCCTGGGGTGATCGTAGATACGATTGCTATTATTTCAAAAAGCTTCGGAGGGATCAATCTTGAAGATATATCCGCGCCGAGATGTTTTGAGATAGAAGCAGAGCTTAAAAAGAGATGCGATATTCCCGTTTTCCATGACGACCAACATGGTACAGCGATTATTACCGCGGCAGGGCTTATAAACGCTTTGAAATTTACAGGGAAGAAAAAAGGTGATCTGAAAATCGTGATAAGCGGCGCCGGAGCAGCGGGTATATCGGTAGCCAAATTGTTTTTACAGATGAATTTCGGGAGCGTTACCCTTTGCGGAAGCAAAGGCCTCATCTATGATGGCGCGCCTTACAATAACCCGGAGCAGCAGAAGATTTCAAAGGTTACTAATTTAGATATGAACAAGGGAACCTTGGCTGATGCGATGAAGGGGGCGGACGTTTTTATCGGCGTATCAAAACCTGATATAGTCACAAAAGAAATGATAAAGTCGATGAGAAAAAGTCCGATCATTTTTGCAATGTCAAACCCAACACCAGAAATTATGCCGGATCTTGCTCAAGAAGCCGGAGCGGCCGTAGTCGGGACGGGCAGGAGCGATTTTCCAAATCAGGTAAATAATGTGCTTGCTTTCCCCGGCATATTTAAAGGTGTTCTCTCGGTAAGGGCGAAGGAAATCACGGATTCGATGAAAGAAGCGGCGGCGGAAGCCATAGCGGCTGTAATTGACGAAAAAGACCTTAGGGCTGATTATGTATTGCCGGACGCGTTTGACCCGAGAGTCGTTGAATCGGTCTCGAAAGCTGTCGCGCGTGAAGCGATAAGATTAGGGATTAACAGGAAGTAGAAAAGGGAGAGTATATGGAATATAGGATTGAGCATGATACGATGGGTGAAGTGAGAGTCCCGGCAGATAAATATTGGGGAGCTCAGACTCAAAGAAGCCTTGAGAACTTTAAAATCGGTGATGAGAAAATGCCGGGGTGGCTTATAATAAGCTTTGCGATTCTAAAAAAAGCGGCGGTGGCAGCAAATTTAAAACTCGGAAAAATAGACGAAAAAAGAGCAGGCATGATATCAAAAGTTTGCGATGAAATACTCCAAGGGGAACTTTCGGATAACTTCCCACTTGCTTTATGGCAGACAGGCAGTGGGACGCAGACTAACATGAACATCAATGAAGTGATCGCGAATCGTGGAAATGAAATGTTGGGAGAAAAACTTCTTCATCCAAACGATCACGTCAACTGCTCGCAAAGCTCTAACGATACGTTTCCATCAGCCATGCATATCGCGGCGCTTTCCGCGCTTAATGAAGATCTGTTGCCGTCGATTTGGGCGCTTGAAAATACTTTTCGCGGCTTGTCCGAAAAATATAATGAAATAATAAAAACGGGCAGGACGCATTTACAGGACGCAGTGCCTTTAACACTTGGACAGGAAATAGGAGCATGGGCTGAAATGCTCACGAAGTGCGGGCACATGATTCTAAACTCTTATGACGGGCTCACGGAGCTGGCGCTTGGGGGTACAGCCGTAGGAACGGGTTTGAACGCTCATAAGGATTTTGGATGGATTGCCGCGGAAGAAATATCAAAAATAACAGAAATCGAATTCGTTTCGGCATACGATAAGTTTCACGCATTGACAAGCAAAGACGCCATCGTAAACTGCCACGGTGCGATTAAAGCTCTTGCGTGCAATTTGCTGAAAATAGCGAATGATGTGAGGTGGCTTGCGAGCGGCCCCAGGTGCGCAATAGGGGAGATATTTATACCTGAAAACGAGCCGGGCAGCTCTATCATGCCGGGTAAAGTGAATCCTACGCAGTGTGAGGCGCTTTCCATGGTATGCGTTCAGGTCATGGGCAATGATGTTACGATCGGAATAGCTGCCTCTCAAGGCAACTTCCAGCTGAATGTATATATGCCGGTCATCATACATAATTTTCTGCAATCGGTTAAACTTCTTTCCGAATCGATGAATTCTTTCAGAGTAAACTGTGTGGATGGAATAAAGCCAAATGAGGAGAGGATCGCGGAGAATCTCGATAAATCATTGATGCTGGTTACTGCGCTCAATCCCCATATTGGTTATGAAAACGCGGCCAAAGTCGCAAAAACAGCGTATGAAAAAGGAATTACGTTAAAAGAAGCGGTTGTTAGCCTCGGACTTCTGTCAGTAGAAGAGTTTGATAAAATCGTTGTGCCTTCTGATATGGTTTAAAAAGATTAAAAACATTTTATAGCTTGACTTGATATAAAATGTTTTTTTATTTATAATATTGTTGAAACACGATTATAATAATTATGATTAAACAAATATCAATGAAAGGTGTCTTGTTATGTTTGTAGGACGCGAATCCGAATTGGGAACGCTTGAAAAGTTATATAGCAAAAATTCGTTCCAGATGGTCGTTATGTATGGGCGCAGACGAGTTGGAAAAACGACATTGATTTCAAAATTTGTCGCGAACAAGCCTGCGGTCTTTTTTTCCGCGCAGGAAGCTAATGATAAAATGAATTTGAGTTTGTTTTCAAAATCAATCTTTGAGTTCTTTCGCATATCATCCGATTTTGCGCCTTTTGAAACATGGAACGACGCTTTTAATTTTATTGCCGACAAGGCAAAATCAGAGCGTTTCATACTTGCTATAGATGAGTTTCCGTATGCAGCCGAAGAAAATAAAAGTCTGAAATCTATTTTACAAAACATAATCGATCATCAGCTCAAAGATACAAAAATATTTATTATCCTTTGCGGCAGCCAGATCAGCTTTATGGAAAACGAGGTGTTAGGATATAAAAGCCCACTTTTTGGAAGGCGGACTTCTCAAATGAAGATTGAGGGGTTTAACTATATTGACGCTTCAAAAATGATTGAAGGCTTTAGTTTGGAGGATAAAGTAAAATTATATGCCTGTATAGGGGGAACACCCCATTATTTGGCACAAATTGATAACGAAGCGAGTTTTGAAGACAATTTACTGGATTTATATTTCAACATTTCCGGCTATCTTTATGATGAGCCGACAATGCTCTTAAAGCAAGAATTGCGAGAGCCGTCAATGTATAATTCTATTATCTCCGCTATCGCGGGAGGAGCGTCCCGCTTAAATGATATCTCTACAAAAATAGGCGAGGAACGTTCTAAAACGATTAAATATCTAGAGACATTAATAAATCTAAGGATACTGCACAAAGAGTATCCTTTTGGAGATGATCCTGCGAAAAGCCGTAAGGGGATTTATAAGATATCGGATAATTGCTACAGCTTTTGGTATCGCTATGTCTTTAGTGAAAAAGCCGCTATTGAGCAAGGTAGCGGAAAAGCAGTGCTTATGTCAATTCTGCCTGATATAAATAGCTACATTGGAAAGCCATTTGAAGAAGTTTGCTTTCAATATATGATTGATAAAAATAATAAAGGGGAGCTGCCATTTATCTTTACTCGCTCTGGCAGATGGTGGGGGAACAACCCAAAAACCAAACTGCAAGAAGAAATTGATTTAGTTTTTTCCTCATCGGACGATAAAAATATTATTTTCGCTGAATGTAAGTGGCGAAACGAGATAAAAGACGTATCTCTTCTTTATGATCTACTAGAAAAAGCAACATTGTTTAGCAGATACGATAATCAATACTACTATTTATTTTCGAAGGTTGATTTTTCAAAAGAATGTCAAGCGTTAGCCGATGAAATGGGTAATGTAAAATTGATTACCGTAAACGATTTGTATGTCCAACGGGTGTAGCCGATAAGCGGCTCAGCCTAGCGATTAAGGAAATAACCGCCGTGTGTGACTTTGGTGGTTATTTCCTTTTTGAACACTACCCCAACGCCTGAACCGTCCCCGCAGCCGTGGGCCAATCCGTTCGAGGACGTTAAGGAGAACGATTGGTTCTATGAATATGTGGAGTATGTATATACTAAACCTCCTCGGAAACCTTAAAAATTGTTAACATTTACACGAAACGACTTGACAGTATCGAATTATAACAATATGCTGAAATCGGGGCGATTAAATGTCAGTATATGAAAAATCAGCGAAATTGAACAACGAAACTTCAAGCAACTCATTGGAGTAAAACGCGAAACTTTTGCGGAAATGGTTGTGGCATTGAGTGTGGCGCATCTCGAAAAGCACAGCCGGGGTGGCCGCCCGCCGAAATTAACGATTGAAAACCAACTCTGTTTGGCGTTAAAATATTGGCGTCAATATGTCACTAAAAGGAACTGGCCTTTGAGTTTGAAGTTGGCGAAGCGACGGCGCACGACATAATTGTGTGGGTTGAAGGCACTCTCATCAAAAGCGGGAAGTTCAGCTTGCCGGGCAAAAAAGTGTTGCTGGAAGAGGATAATGATATTGAGGCCGTAGTCATTGACGTAACGGAAAGCCCTATTGAACGCCCTAAAAAGAAACAAGGCAGCTACTACTCTGGCAAAAAGAAAAAGCACACAATAAAAACGCAATTGATTGTCAACCGCTCAACGAAAGAAATCATCTGTACCGCTCATGCAGAGGGGAAACCCCATGATTTCAAGCTATTTGAAATAAGCATTGGAAGCGGCATTTCTAAGGGTATTTTAGCGCAAGCAGATAGCGGCTATCAAGGTATTTTAAAACTTCACTCAAACAGCGAAACTCCGAAAAAGAAACCCAAGGGTGGCGAGCTGTCCGCTGAAGAAAAAGACGAAAACAAGCGGCTTTCACGCGACAGAATACTTGTCGAAAATATCAATGCAAAAATTAAAGTTTTTAAAACCGTGGCGAACAAATACCGCAACCGCCGTAGACGGTTTGGATTAAGAATGGCATTGCTTTGCGGTATAATCAACTTTGAGGCTCGGATTTAGTTTCCGAGGAGGTCTACTATATTTAACAGGCGTTACCGATAAACGGTTCAGCCTAAGGCGATTATAGAAATAACCGCCGTTCGTGACTTGGCGGTTATTTCCTTTTTGAACGTATGATTAGCTTTGTCAAGCTTATTCCCAGTTCCAACGTGCCAATGACGGCAAGATAAAACGTTATCTTAGGAGGGAATTCCAGATGAAAACAAAAATATTTAGCATTGTTTTGGCGCTCGTGCTCTGTTTCGGCCTCTCCGTTCCTGTGACTGCGGCTACTCCCGCAATCGTTCCGGATGCTACTGTTACGCTTTCGCCGTCAACATTTTCGGGATTTGATGTTGGCGTTACGAGTCAACCACGTGTCACGGAGCTGAATTTCACAAATGTTTATGACATTTTTGAATCTGAGAGAGTCGAATTTGATCTGACAGGCGCAGTGATATTCCGTTTTTTCCTGGGTGAAAATGGGGCTGTTACACTTAATAATGATATGATGACCACTCTTTTCTCCTTCAAAAGCGGAGAGGAAAGACATACACACAGGCAACCACCCGCGCCGAGTTCTGCGCCTTTGCCGCC
>Ga0123353_10000385_pt1 | contig 54169 bp, 47 predicted proteins | sample TergutLab28metaG_3_FD_92763 | JGI IMG/M metagenome (GOLD analysis project Ga0123353, IMG submission 92763) | Labiotermes labralis P3 segment gut microbial communities from Petit-Saut dam, French Guiana - Lab288 P3 | ecosystem: Host-associated > Arthropoda: Insects > Digestive system > Gut ... | reverse complement strand
GATTCCGAGACTGGCAACTACTACCTGAGGGCTAGATTCTATTCGCCAACCATTGGCCGTTTCACTCAAGAGGACACCCATTGGAACCCCACAAACATGGTGTATGGGGATGATCCTCAAGACCCATTGGGGTTGGGTGTCTACGTGCCTAGTCTGGTTGCTATATGGCAGAGCGGCAATTTGTATGTGTATTGCATGAATAATCCCGTGATGGGGATTGACCCGACTGGATTAAGAACATACATAGTTAATGGCATTAACAATCAATATGGTTCTGAGGGGCCGCAATATGCGCGTGATCTTAGAGATATGCTAGTCGCTATGGGTGTCCAAGACGTTAGAATTATATCGGTATATCAAGTGAAACGGGCAGATGGAACGATACAAAATGTTCTTAATATTCTTGATGGGGCTGGAAAAGTTATCGGTGAAATGATTGGGTTTAGAGATACGTCAGAAGCCATTAGTCAAATGATTCAAAACGATTTAGCCGCACAAGCGTTGGCGGAGGGTGAGCAGTTAAATCTAATTGGATATAGCGGCGGAGGGCAATTAGTTCTAAATGCTGCTAACAAATTAGCAGGGAAAGCGACTATTGACAATACTGTGCTCATAGGGGCACCGGCTATGAAAATCAATAATAAAAACACCGGTCAAATCATGAATATATGGTCTTGGAACGACCCGCTATCTTGGAATATTTCTTGGTGGAATAACCTGACAAATGTTAGAATGGGAGGCGTAGGGCACTCACAATATTTTAACAGCATCAATATGCCAATACTTGTAGAGCATATCACAAAAAGGGTTAAATGATCTCGTATTTTGAGAACGATATGCTGATTAAAATGATAAGCCTAATTTTGTGTGTCTTAATATTTATGACTGGCTGTGCTTGCAATGCCGAGAAAATGGTTGGTGCTGAAAAAATGATAATCAACAAATCTCAAGGTATTGTTCAGTGGTATGAAGGCTCAAAACAAACAAGCGCATTACTTGGAAAAGCTGAATTGTTATGGCTCGAACATACTAACAATAAAGGGAGAGATGTTTTTTCAAACATGGATGCCGATGATTTTGTGCTGAACATCTCCTTCAAAGCGAAAAATGCAAAAGGCAGAGTAAGTCCATTGGAAATTTACGCTATTTTTAATTGCTATATAGAATTGCAAAAACAGCTGTCTGAATGCAATGTGGTTTCAATTTTATGTAGTTATAGCCGTGGTTTAGGGATAGATGACGCAAGCACGTGGTTGATAATCATAACATACGATGAATTCGAGCTATTATATAATAATACAGATATTGACGACAAAAAAAGCAATGAGCTTGCGAAAGAGCTTGGGGATATGTGGATTAACGAAAATCACTATAATAGACTTGGTTTGGTTTTTGAAGATTCGGATAAATATAGGGAGCTGTTAATTACACCGTGGAAAAATAATCAACCTTCCTTAAGTGTGGATTTTTCAGCAGGGTATTTTTATGGCAGCAACAAGTTATCTGTTTACAAAATAAGCCATTATAATGATACTATCTCTTCTTCACAAACAACTTGGTCAACCTATATCAACGAAACAGGCTTTTTATATGGTGTTTGGAATGAACAAAACAGCATTTGGCTGTATGGTGAGGATATTGGTATAAGGCTGTATAAGTTTGATGGTGATAAAAACTGGGAACAGGCTGACTACACGGACGAAAATCAAATCCCTTATGCTTTGAAAAAGGTGTTGGAAACAAAGAGATAATAATGTCACGTCTGCGCTTACCAGGTTACTTGTTAGAATGCTATTTGGTGTGGTTCTTGGCCCATTGGGTAGTATGATTGTGGATTGGTTTGGTGTAGAAGAATAGGTTGATGGATGAGAGAACTGAAAAAAGCCATCTGGATTTGTTATATCATTCAAGCAGCGTTGATAATACTATTTGTACTCATTTTGGTTCTCAATAAAATACTTTCATCGCAAGGTATTGTGCCAATACCACTCAGCCCATGGATTATACCAATAGTTTTTCCCATGAACTATGTATTATGCATAATACTGTTTATAACCGCATTCAGTAGAACTTTGAGAAAGACAGATCCTGATTTGTACGATGATTTAATTGGGCAGAGTCCGCTTAGTTTTATTAGTTACAGAGGTTGGGGGTTTGCTTTTAAGGGCGACTGTGGAAATGAGGCAGTCAATAAACTCAGAACATATGCTAGGAGTTATTACTTGTTGATATTTATCATTTTTATGGAGGTTGTGTTTGCATCGTTAATACTTAACTAGCTACTGCGAAAATAGAAGTAGAAGCTCTTTAGAAACTGATACAGACCAAAGGCAACGTTCAACAATCCATGGACCTCATAGTAAAAACAACTCTGATTCATTTTCATTGAAGACCTTCCAATTAAGGTGGAGAGTTAAATTATGGACATCAAATATAGGATACTGTTGGTGATGATAGCATCGCTAATAGCATTAACGGGTTGCGGGGGATACTCTATGCGTCCGGAAAAAGCATTGAGTAACTTTGCAAAAGCCATTGAAAACGGAAAAATTGGAGAACTCAGCCTAACAATTTATCATTTGGATGCCAGTATCTTTACCCTTGCCCCATTGAGGGTCAATGATTTAATTACTCATATAATGGTTCGTAAAATTGATGTTGACGGCACTCGTTTAATAGAACATTCTGACTTACTTAAACAGCTGTGTTCTGTTACACTTGTCCCCGTCAAGCAAGTCTCATACACTGATGCTCGGGTTTATTATGTGGTTAAAGACAGAAACGGTAGAAAAATATTTGATGTCGCTCTGTGGAGAGTGTATGAGGGCACTCAGTTGGATAACGGTAGCATATTCGTCTTTAGCGCATTAGTCAATAGAGTTGAGTTTGAAGATAACAACATTTTTTATGATGCAATAATACCATTTCTGCCTGAAGATACGATATTTTATTACTGCCAGGCAAGCTGTAATGAATGATAAGGTTGCGCAGTAGTATTACAATGAAATACCGCAACGATTCTGTTGTTTCTGCTTCCATCGTTGCATTTGTGCTCTGCATCGTCATAACGGCGCTCATGTTCGTAGTGGTGATATGGCAAAATGGTTCAATTGTATACCCAAGCATACTTGCCGCTATACTCGTTTTGTCAGTGGTCATCGGATCTCTATTCGCCTATGCATCTATTGTTATTGATGAAAGAGGGATTGCTAGAGACTTCCTTTTATGGCGTTGGAGAAAATGGACATGGGAAGATATCGTGGAAATCGGAATCATTGATCCCTATATTACCATTTCATATGCCAGAACCAGTCGAGTGCATATACATCATCCTGCGCATATCTATTTTTCCACTAAAGACAATAAGGACTATAACCAATGCAGTCTTTGGTACGCAAAGGACAAAAAATATTTTGTCATGATACCAAATACCCAAAAACACGAGGAGTATATTTTACGACTAGCAAAAAACAATCCTTCCATCAGAGTTAAATTTCGGGGTTTCCCTGCCAAAGAATAGGTGCTATGTATTAAGTATTTATCCCACTGGTATGTATAAGGGCAAACACATATTGGACTCATATAGGCAATTGATACCAACATACCCAAAGTGTTAATATACTGGCACTCGCACCTTAACAACTGAATATCCAAACTGACCACAACGGCGTAACCTACTACCTCTTCAACGCTCACGGGGATGTGGTGCAGCTGGCGGACTCAAACGGCGTGGTAGTCAAGACCTATAAGTACGATGCGTTTGGGGCGGAGTGGAACCCAAGTTCCGGTGATGCGAATCCATTCCGTTATTGCGGGGAGTACTGGGATGGGGAGACTGGCAACTACTACCTGAGAGCTAGGTATTACGATCCTAGTATCGGGAGATTTACGCAGGAAGACCCAATCAACGCCGGCTTAAATTGGTACACCTACTGCAATAATAATCCAGTGCTGTTCATTGATAGAACCGGACATTATGCGGAAGCGTTGCAATGGGTTCCATCTTTATCAGGTGCGTTGCCGTGGCTTGTAGGTGGAATAGCAACCGGCATGGCAAGTATTAAAACAGCTATTGCTACATCGTGGTTTGTGCCTGTTGCAATAGCGGCGACGGCGGTTGCAGCGGTTGCTATTGGAGTGGTTGTTTATCAAGCCACAGTATATGTGGCGGAAGCAAATCAAGCTAAAACTTGGGTAGACGCACAAGTCGCAGCTCGAACATTAAGCACGAACAATCTGCGTGACAACACGATCTATGTAATGGTAAATAAAAGCACACAGCAGGTCTGGTATGTCGGGATGACAAGCGATTATACAGGTCGCCAGCAAGCACATTTTGGTGGAAGCAAACCAAGATTTGATTCAGATGTTTATCAAATGGTACCTATTGCAACTGGTATGACGCATAACGAAGCAAGAGCATTAGAGCAAGCTCTTATCACGGCTTACACATTAGAGGCTTTGGCTAACATGATAAACTCTATCTCGCCATCAAAATGGTCTAACTTCAAAGACGAGTTTGCCCGTGCAGGAAGCCTCATTAGCGGAGCTTTTAACTAAGCTAAACCGTACTGCATGGTATCTCCTCTGCAAAAGAGGAGATACCATGCCTAAATATCAAATCGTGAGGTGATATAATGGCGGTCTTAAACGAAACACAAATCCAAAATAAATATTTCGGAGAAATCGGCGGTTTTCCATCATCGAAGATTATTCATGAGTTGAATGAATACAACGGTGAGGAACAAGCGTGTATTGCTTGTACACAACTTAATGGTGAAGAAGTAAAAATAATATTTTCTGATGTGAAAAGCTACACTGAACGTGATAAAAAGCGTATTTTGAATGAATGGCTTGCCTTCTTGCGTGCAAATACCAAAGCCCTTAAAGCGTTGCATTTTAACTCTCGTGTTTCGCAAGCGTTGTTTGATGCGGCTTGTTGTCAGGAAAATTTAGAGGAACTTCGCTTCAAGTGGGGAGTATATTCAGAGTTATCGGCACTTCAAAAACTTAACAAACTAAAATTTTTGTATGTCGGTCAAGGTTCAAGCGTTCAAGAAATAGCAGTCCTTGGGCAACTTAAAAATTTAGTGGTTCTTCATGTCGAAGCGTTCAAGAAGATAGACGATTATTCTCCGCTGATTACTCTAAATAATTTGGAACAATTAGTGATTACGGGACCGATACTCGGAACCACGCCTATTAGAGATTTAGAATTTCTACGTGAAATGAAAAACTTACGTTCTATATCCCTTTCTAATGTGACCATCAAACGAAAATATACGCCTAATGAACTTGATAACCTCCGTGTAGCAGTGCCCCAATTACATGACGTCAATAATTGTATCTTTGGCCGTTAAGTTTCCCTTTCCTGCGCCTATCGAAAGATAGGCGCAGGAATATAATCTTCGCTCCGCTAATCAAATTGTCAAAGAGCATTACGAGCGGCGTGTGCCGCCGCATATGCGGGGATATTTTCGACCGACAGCCCGCGAGGTGTCCGCAGACACCGCACTCCTGCCCCGCCCGTGGCGATGCGTCCCTGCCGGATTGATAACGCGGTTAGCGTCCATCAGCCTCGGCAACCGTTCCCCCTCGAAGAGCCCACGGCACTTTGCGGCAAAACCAAAATATCATAGTGCGCCTGAATCAATCCGATGATTTAACGTTCAACTATTGTACAAGTTCAAACAGATATTGGCCTCTTAGCTTGGTGTTAGGAGTCAGGAAATGAAACAGGTCTATACACCCGGTTGACATGGGAGGTATTTCCCTGTATACTCAACCACACTTGATTTTTTGCAAGTCCATTTTACTTATGGGAGGATAGCAGTTATGAGGGCTCATGGGTTTTCCAAAACACCAATTTTAGGGTTTGCCGCAGTCCTCATTCTTTCCCTCAGCGTTGTAGTAGGCTGCAACAACAACCAGACTCCTGCGACTGGCGCCGCCGCTTTCAGTATAATCGACGACAGCGGCGCAACCGTCAGTTTCGACAAGCCGGTTGAGACCATTGTTTCAATGGCTCCCAGCAACACCGAAATCATCTATTTTGTCGGCGCAGGAAGCAAACTCATTGGCAGGACAGATTATTGCAATTATCCCCCTGAGGTTGCTTCCGTTCCGAGCATAGGCGGCTATTCGAATCCGGACAAGGAACAGATTGTAATTCTGAACCCTGATGTGGTGCTGGCTACCGGAGCACACATTTTAATGGGTGACGTTCAGTGGCTGAAAGACCATGGATTAAAAGTTGTGGTTATGGAGCCAAAAGATATTGATGGTATCATGAACGATATTGTGATAGTGGGCGAACTGGTTGGTGGCAAGGCTATCGCTGAACAAAAGGTGGATGCGCTTGAGGCTAGGGTCGGGCATGTTGTCAATAGCATCGCGCATTTGAGTACCAGCTCCGGTGTTTTGTTTGTCACATGGCATGACCCTCTGTGGACGCAGGGAGATGGCGCGTTTATGGACAGCGTGATAAAGCTGTCGGGAGGCACAAATATTTTCAGTGATGTTGCTGGGGACGCACAGGTCGATATCGAACTGGCCGTCACCAGAAATCCACAGGTCATCATTGTGACGGGCAGCATGGGTTCAGATACGATGTCTTACGACTATATCATTGCTGCGGATTCTCTGTTCAAAGCCACCGACGCTTACAAGAATGACAAGATTATGCTGCTGGATGGTGATCTGGCTACGCGGCCGAGTCACCGGTTGGTCGACACCTTGGAATTGGTGGCAAAGTTTTTGTATCCCGAAATATTCTCCTGACGGGTTTTTGGCTGGATTGATGACTGCTGTATATGGAAATAGCCACCCCTTTGCATCTCCACCTGTAGCAACCTGGCTGTAAGCGGTTTCTGAGAGGCGCGGATTGTATAATATGACCAACGGACAGGATGAGCCGGAGAAATTGCAAAGCGTATCCCTTAAATGGAAGAGTCGCGTTATTGCCATCGTTTGCCTGCTGCTTCTGCTGATGATCGTTGCGTTATTGGCGATAGGCATTGGTAGTACGCGCATCTCGTTTTCTACTACCCTGAGTATCATATTGTCAAAATTGCCCGGAGTCTCCATCACGCCGACATGGCCGGGGCCGATTGAGACAGCCATACTCAACATCAGAATGCCAAGGGTTATTTTAGCCGGAGTCAGCGGCGCGGCGCTGTCTGTAGCTGGGGCGACCTATCAGGGGTTGTTTCGCAATCCGCTGGCCGACCCGTATTTGATAGGGGTGTCACAGGGGGCGGCGTTGGGCGCAATCATCGGCTTCTTAATCCCACTGAGTGCTTCGGCCTTGAGCTTGGGTATCGTGCCTATTTTCGCTTTCACAGGTGGCATCGGCGCCGTCTTTGTGGTTTATTCGCTGGGCAGGGTGGGGCGGACGCTGCCGATGACTACCATTATTCTTGCCGGCGTTGCTCTGGGCGCGTTCCTTTCGGCTGTAAGCTCTTACCTGCTGATAACCAGCGGGTCATCGCTGCATGGCATATCAGCCTGGTTGATGGGCGGTTTTTCGTCACCTCAGTGGAAACATGTGTGGGTGACATTGCCCGTAAGCGCCATTGGCATGGTTTTCATTTGCCTCTTTGGCCGGCAACTCAATATTATGCAATTTGATGAAGAACAGGCACAGCAACTGGGTATAAACGTAGAACGAACCAAGCGCATACTTTTGGTTGTGGCGACGATTATTACTGCTGCTGCCGTAAGCTTCGGTGGCATCATCGGGTTTGTGGGCATCATTATTCCGCACGCCGTCCGCCTGATATGGGGGCCGGATTTCCGTTTCCTGCTACCGCTTTCCGTAATTTGCGGCGCCATTTTCCTGATTACCGCCGATTTGCTGGCCAGGACTTTACTGTCACCGTCAGAGATTCCGCTGGGAATCATCACAGCTTTCTTTGGCGCTCCGTTTTTCCTGTATCTGTTGAGGCGGCGCAAAAAGGCGGTATTTTGAACGCGGGAGCAACTGTGGAAAAGCTTCGTCTTGAAAACGTCAGCCTGACTTATGATGACATAACGGTAATCGACGCCGTCAGTTTTGGCGTCGGGGCGGGTGAAATCGTTGGCCTCGTAGGCCCCAACGGCTGCGGCAAATCCACCCTGATAAAAGGCATCACCAGAGTAATGCCGCTGAAGACAGGGCGTGTCTGTGTCGATGGCTTGGACGTGCGGACTATGCATTACGGGGTGCTGGCGCGGCTTGTCGCTGTTGTCCCGCAGAACGCTGTGCTGCCTGAGGCTTTCACATCTTTCGAGATGGTGCTGATGGGGCGTAATCCGCATCTTGGTTTCCTGCGCTACGAGGGGCAAAAAGACATTGATATTGCCGTAAATGCCATGCGGATAACGGACACATGGCATCTGGCCGGGCGGCGGGTAGGGGAACTTTCCGGTGGGGAGAAACAGAGGCTGACGATTGCCCGCGCTTTGGCACAGGAGACGGGGGTGATACTGCTGGATGAACCGACTTCCCATCTGGATATCAACTACCAGATAGAGACCATGGAGTTGATGTCTCGTCTCTGCCGTGGGAACGGCATAGCGGTGCTGGCGGCGCTGCACGATCTCAACCTGGCCGCCCAGTATTGCGACCGTATTATCATGCTGCTACAGGGCAGGATATACACCGAAGGCCGCGCCGTCGAAGTTATTACGCCCGCCAGCGTCAAGGCGGTTTACGGTGCCGATGTCAGTGTCTTGTCTCACCCGAAAAACCGGCTGCCGGCGGTTCTCATTACCGCCGATCGGAAACATAACCGCGATGAGGAAAGGAGATTTAGCAATGGATAGTGAAGGGTTTTGCGCCGCCGGCCATCCGATTGGAAAAGGCTATGTGCAGGTATATACCGGCAACTCCAAGGGTAAAACGACAGCGGCTCTCGGGCTGGCCTTTCGCGCTATGGGGCACGGGCTGAAAACGTATATCGGACAGTTTGTCAAAAAGCATCCGTATGGTGAGGTACAGGCGTCTTGTATGTCGCAAGGGTGCATAACTGTTGAGCAGTATGGGCTGGGATGTTTCATTTATGCCGGTAATATGCCATCTGACGAAGACTTTTCCGCCGCCGTAAAAGGGATGGTTACAGCAACTGAGGTTATACAATCAGGTAAATACAATATCGTCGTTATGGACGAAATTTTGACCGCCTGTCATCTGAAGCTCATTTCGCAACGCGATATTCTGTCGCTTATATCCGGCAAACCGGATGGATTGGAATTGATTCTTACCGGCCGGAATGCCACCGAAGAAATCATAAATGCCGCCGATCTGGTGACCGAGATGAAAGAGATAAAGCATTACTACTGTCGGGGTGTTCCCGCCAGAGAGGGCATAGAATACTGATAACTATAAATAGCAAGGGGTGTCGATGAACAGTTCGCTGTCACAGATTTTAAAACGCATACAACCGTTGGATGAAGCGTCAATGGCCTCCGCCATGAAGCGCCAGGATGAACTGACCAAGCCGCGCGGCAGTCTGGGGGTGCTGGAGGAACTGTCAGTGAAGCTGGCAGGCATCTGCCGCTCGCCATCGCCGGTTCTGAAAAACAGGGCGGTGGTAGTAATGGCCGCCGATCATGGCGTCGCGGTTGAAGGAGTCAGCGCTTATCCGCAGCGGGTTACCCGTCAGATGGTGCTCAACTTTCTGAATGGCGGCGCTGCCATCAATGTTTTCGCCAGCCAGGCCGGCGCCCGTGTGGCGGTGGTGGATATGGGTGTCATCGGCGGTTTTGAGCCGCATCCAATGCTGTGTTGTAAAACTATTGATTCTGGCACCAAGAATATGGCCGTCGGTCCGGCGATGAGTCGTCAACAGGCGATTGACTCGCTGGAGGCGGGGATTGCTGTGGCCGAGGCTGAATTAAGCCGTGGGATGGATGTTGTCGGCACCGGTGATATGGGTATAGGCAATACCACCGCGGCTAGCGCCATTTGCGCCGCTATTACAGGCAAAACGGCGGTGGAAGTGACCGGAAGGGGAACGGGAATCGCTGACTGGCAAATGGCTCACAAGATAGAGGTCATCAACCGCGCTCTCACAGTCAATCGCCCGGATGGGGCAGATGCGATTGATGTTCTATCAAAAGTGGGCGGTTTTGAGATAGGCGGACTGGCAGGTGTTATGCTGGCCGCGGCTGCCAATAACATTCCGGTGGTGATAGATGGTTTTATCTCCGGAGCGGCGGCGCTGCTGGCTGTAAAGCTTGCTCCGCTGTGCAGGGAATATCTCATTGCCTCGCATCTCTCGGTGGAACCGGGGCACCGCATCATGCTGGACTGGCTGGGGCTGACCCCTCTGCTCAATCTGAATTTAAGACTGGGAGAGGGCACTGGCGCCGCTCTTGGCATCTGGCTGTCAGGTACGGCGGCTGGCGTCCTCAGTGAGATGTGCACTTTTGGCGATGCCGGCGTTTCGGATAAGGACGGGGGTGCGTAGAAAATGGGATTCCTGACGGCACTGCGCTTTCTGACTGTTATTCCGCTGCCGTTCCGCCGCCAGCCCGGACCGCGCGAAATGGGCGCGGCACTGGTTTATTTTCCGCTCGTTGGTCTGCTGACCGGAGCAATCCTGTTTCTGGTTAATTGGGGGCTGAATGAAATTTTTTCGATGGCTGTCAGCGGTGCTTTGACGCTGACGCTGTGGGTGCTTATCAGTGGGGCGATGCATCTCGACGGCGTGTCTGATACCTGCGACGGGCTGGCGGGAAATACCCATGCCAAAAGGCTGGAGATAATGGCTGACAGCCATACGGGGGCGTATGGGGTTATCGGAGTTGCGCTGGTACTGTTGCTTAAATATACCGGCATCGTGGTTCTTCCCGAATTGTGGTTGTTGAAGGTATGGCTGCTGGTGCCGGCGCTGGGGAGCTGGTCAATGGTGTTGTCTATCTTTACCTTCCCTTACGCCCGCAAAACCGGCGGTCTGGGACAGGGTTTCAAACTGGGAGCAGGCAAACTGCGTCTTGTGATGGCTACTGTAATTATGTTGGCGGTGGCCGTGGTGCTGGCGCGCTGGGACGGTCTGATATTGATGGTGGTAGCCAGTCTGATAACGCTGGGGATCGGGTGGTTCTTTCATGTTCGTCTGGGTGGGCTGACGGGGGATGTTTACGGTACCATCAAAGAAATTACAGAGGTGGGTGCATTATTGAGCGTGCCGCTGGTTGCCGGCATAACATGGTAAGGAAGCTGTCTGATGAAGCTATTTTTAATCCGGCATGGTGAAACTGCTTACAATCTTCAAAGACGCTATCAGGGGCGCACTGATGTTCCACTCAACGATGTGGGGTTGGGGCAGGCTGTGGCGCTCAGCCGACGTCTGTCAGCGGAGCCTCTGGATAAAATCTACGCCAGCAATCTGACAAGAGCGGTGGACACCGCCCGCATTATCGCTTCGGGGAAGGGCATAGAGGTCATCGCACGCGAAAACCTGGCAGAGATTGATTTCGGCGGGTTAGAAGGCCTGACCTATGAGGAGATTACTGCCTGCTATCCGGAATGGCAGCCTGGTGGCTTCGATTTTACGTCTTATGGCGGCGAAAGCCTGGAACGGCTCGCCGGGCGTATGAAAAACTTTATAGATGAAATCAGCGGACATCTGGCGGAATCAAATATAGCCGTTGTCGCCCATGCCGGCTGCCTGCGAGTTATGCTGTGCCTCCTGCTCTGCACAGACGTTCAAAACTGGTGGCGTTTCAGCCTCGCCACAGCTTCACTGACCGTCGTGGAAAATGTGCCGCAGGCGGCTGTTTTGGCGCGACTGAATGATGTATCTCATCTGGAGAATCGGATTGACTAAGGCATTTGTTTCCTGGAGTGGTGGCAAGGACTGCGCCCTGGCGGCTTACCGGGCGCTGAAGAACGGCACGGAGCTTTGTTATCTGTTGAACATGGCAGTCGAAGACGGGGCGAAATCTCACTCGCATGGCTTGTCTGCAGAGGTGTTACAAAAGCAGGCGCGGGCCGTCGGGGTGCCTTTGGTGCAACGGCGGGCGGCATGGGAGGACTATGAAGCTGAGTTCAAGCATGCGCTGCGGGAGTTGAGAGAGCAAAACGTCACAGACGGCATTTTCGGTGACATCAACATCGACGAGCACCGGCAGTGGGTGGAGCGGGTATGTTGGGATTGCGGCATTATTCCGCAGTTGCCTTTGTGGCAAAACAGTCAGAAAAACCTGCTGCAGGAGTTTATACAAAGCGGCTTCAAGGCTGTAATCGTCTCCGCCAAGGCTGGTCCCATGGATGAGAAATGGTTGGGGCGGAGTGTTGATGCGGCTCTGACCGAGGATTTGTCCAAATACGACATCACCCCATGCGGCGAAGCCGGTGAATACCACACTGTTGTCACTGATGGCCCGCTGTTCAAACTCAAATTAAAAGTGATGGCAGCCGATAAAATCATGAGGGGTGGTCACTGGTATTTTGACATAAAGAAGTGTGATTTGTTGCAAAAATGAAAGGGGTGGACGTTTGTTGAAAAGCATATTGATACTCGGTGGCGCACGCAGCGGCAAGAGCAATTTTGCCCAAAGCATGGCGTCTGACCTCGGTGGCAGGGTTGTGTTCGTTGCTACAGCAGAGGCTGGAGACGCTGATATGCGCCGGCGGATTGCCGCACACAGAAAATCCCGCCCCGAAAGCTGGCTGACAATCGAATCGCCGCTGAACATCGCAGAGTCAATCGGGGGACTTGCCGGAAAGGCGGACGTGGTGGTGATTGACTGTATCACCCTGTTGGTGTCGAACATTATGCTAAAAACACGCCGCAAAGCATCCGCCGAAAAGGCGGTTCTGAAAGAACTGGATGCTCTCGTCGGTTGTATGGGTGAGTCGCCTGCGACTTTTATTCTGGTAAGCAACGAGGTGGGGATGGGGGTGGTGCCGGATAACGAACTGGGGCGGCATTACCGGGACTGCCTGGGGCGGGCCAATCAGATCCTGTCCAGAAAGGCCGATGAAGTATACTTTATGGCGGCGGGGCTACACATCAGGATGAAGTAAAAATCCATGGTCGTGCCGGTTCTCGCAGTAGATTATCCATCATACTTTCCACCTTTTATTATTTGCTTAAATTCTTTGTTGCAGACCTCTACTATCGAAAAACCGTTGGAAGTAAAAAGCTCTTTCAATCCCCTATGGCTGAACAATTTATTGTCACCCGCTTTTAATAAAGGCGAAATAATCCAATCGGTAATTTTCCTGATAATGAATGGAAAACACGGTTCCCCCACAATTAGAGTACCGTTTTTCCTTAACACTCTATGAGCTTCCTTAAAGAACCTAACTGGATTATTCAAATGGTGTAGAACACAACAAATTGTGAGCATATCGAAACTGCCATCATCGAAAGGCAAGTCCTCGCCGCTTGATATATCAAAATCAATGTTTCCGTACTGTTGTTTGCACACTTCAATCATTTTGGGGGATATATCAATGCCGTATGCTTTAATTTCTGCTTTACGGCTAATCTCGTAAATAAGCCTGCCGTTCCCACACCCAACATCAAGAACCCTGTCACCGTCTGATACGCTGCAAAATGTAAGCATTTTTTGTTTGAATTTGGCGGTAAATTTTCCGTCGAGTGATGTGTCGTATGTATCGGCGATACGGTCATATTTTTCTATGGAGTATCTTTCATGGCTATTCACAATACGCACCTCGTTGTTCTGGCTATACAATACGGGAAAACTGCTCAATAGCAGCCGATAGCTTTTTCATTGTTTCTTCTTCTTTTCCTTCTCGTATGCCGTCCATAACGCAATGGTGCAAATGTCCTTCCAAAATCACTTGCCCTGTTTTATGAAGTGCTGATTTTGCAGAACTGATTTGAATAAGAATATCCTCACAGGTTCTATCTTCTTCAACCATTTTTATGAGAGCGCGAACTTGCCCCTCAATTTTTCGAAGGCGATTTAAGACGGCTTTATTTTCGGATTGTTCTATCACTATAACCAACCTCATTTCACGTAATGGGTATACCCCCCACCCCCTTCATTCTAGAGGTTGATTTTCATTCTGTCAAAGTGTAAAGCTGCCTGCGGAATCTCATCTTGCGGATGGTCAGCGCGGCAGGTCGAAGCTGAATGTTGAGCCTTTGCCAATAGTACTCTTGGCTTGTATTTTGCCGCCGTGGGCCTGCACGATGTGTTTGGCGATGGCCAGCCCAAGCCCTGTGCCTTCTTTGGCCCGCGATTTGTCGGCCTTGTAGAAACGCTCAAATACATGCGCCAAGTCGGCGGTAGCGATGCCAGCGCCAGTGTCAGATACGGATATATTTACTGCATTCGGCGTGGCCATGCTCGCGAGCGTTATGGTGCCGCCCTCCGGAGTGAACTTGATGGCGTTGTGCAGGAGATTATCGATGACTTCTCCGATGCGTTCGGCATCGGCGTTCACTGCGGGCAATTCATGGTCAAGTTTAAGCTCGATGGTCTGCTGTTTCCTTTCCGTTTGCGGCGCAAAGCGCCCGGCGGAGGCCTGCAGGAGCAGATTCAGGTTGTGAGGCCGGAGCTTGAGCTTGAGTTCTCCGGTTTCAATGCGCGAAAGCTCCATCAGCTCGCTGACTATCTGGGTAATTTCATCTATTTCGCTGTTGATGCGGCTGAGGAAGTCGGTAGCTATTTTTTTGTCACGCAGGGCGCCTTCCTGCAGGGTTTCTACCATGGCCTTGATGCCGGCCAGAGGCGTGCGCAGTTCATGCGACACGTTGGCCACGAATTCCTGACGTACCGTTTGCAGTGCGAAAAGCTGTGTCAGGTCCTGGAACAGTAGTATGGCCCCATACGGCTTATCTGCCGGTAGCGGCGCGGCAATGACATGCAAAAAATGGGAACTGCTGTCTACGCGCCTGTTCTCCTGATTACCGGAGGAAAGACACTTGTGGTAAAGGGCGCGGATTTCGTGGTCGCGTACGACCTCTATGATAGAGCGTCCCCTGACGTCCTCGTTCTGAAAGCCAAACAGGCGCATGGCGGCTGGGTTTGCAAGTACGACTTTGCCGTTGGGATTCGTCATGATGATGCCGTCAGCCAGCCTAGCCAGCGCCGCCTCCATGCGTGTCCTTTCGGCTTCGGCACGTGTTTCCGTCCGGTTCAACTGCTGTGCCATGTTGTTAAAAGCCTGTTCTAGTCTTCCGATTGCACCGTCGGTACTCACATCTATGGGTACTGCCGGTGCCGGGTAGTCCAGTGCAATCGTGTTTAAGGCGGTGGTTATGCGGTTAATCGGCTTGGTAATACGCCAAGCGATGAATCCTGTCGTCAGCGCTGTCAGCGAGGCAACGGCGGCTAGGATAAGCGCGATGATAAAGATGCCGTCTGCTCTTGATATGGCCAGCAGTATGATGCTGGCGGCAGCGAGAAGTCCTGCCGACAGAGTTATTTTCCCGAAGAGTCCGCGCGCTCTCATTTTTCCAGTTTATAGCCGGTACCGCGTATTGTGAGCAGGTGTCTGGGCGATTCGGGGTCAGTCTCTATCTTCCCGCGTAGCCAACGAATATGCACATCCACCGTCCGCGTGCTGCCGGTGAAATCATAGCCCCAAACCTTCTCAATGAGCTGGTCGCGGCTGAAAACCAGCCCCTTGTTTTGCGCCAGAAAAGCCAGCAGGTCGAATTCCCTGGGGCTGAGTTCGAGCGGTTGTCCGCCGCGGGTGGCGTTGTGGCGCGCGGTATCAATAATTATTTCCCCGAAGCTGAAGATGCCTCCAGCATGAGAGCCGGCATGTTCGCGCCGCAGTAGCGCCCTTACCCTCGCCATCAACTCGCGCATGCTGAATGGTTTGGTGACATAATCGTCGGCGCCAATATCCAGCCCCGCGATTTTGTCCGTTTCTTCGGCGCGCGCGGTGAGCATGATGATAGGAACTCCTGATTCCTTGCGAATGATGCGGCAAACCTCAAGACCGTTCATAATCGGGAGCATTATATCCAGAAGGATTAAATCCGGAAGGCAGGAGCGGAACAGGTTTAGCGCTTCATTGCCATCGCGGGCGGTAATGACTTCATAGCCTTCTTTATCCAGGGTATAGGAAAGCGCGCTGCGCAGGCTGGTGTCGTCTTCAATGACCATGATTTTTGAATCGGCCATGTGATTAGTATATAGTGAAAAGAGTGTTGAGTACAACAACCCAGGTTGTGGTGAGAGAGAATGTCATGGATATGTTTGGATTTGGCACAACTATCAATGGCTATCCCGATTGTAATGTCAGACCGGATGGCGTATCCATCGGTGCTGTACCGATCGCTTTCTGCGGGTAAATTGGTTAGTTAATCCACAGTATTACGAAGCGCCTGGTGTCGAGGGAATATCTGCCAGTTTGTTTATGCTATGAGTCGTTTCGGGCTGCTGCATTTTTCTTCTTTTGAATTGCTGCGCCAATGACTGCGCCACCCATGATGCCGATACCTGTTCCCAAAGCAGCCCAAAAACCAGCGTTAAAAAAAGAGTTTACAAAAATTTTGCTTAATGGTACCCCAAGAGAAAATCCGATAGTAGTACCAATGCCTGCCCCAAGCGCGATGCCTATTGCCAAGTAGTTAACTTCTTTTTTATCAGGTTGCTTCTTGGTGTTTTCTTCCATTTCGCTTATTTACCGCCTTCCTTCTTGTTGATTGACAAAAGAGCGACCATCACAGCCGCCATGCCTAAAGGTGGAATAAGATTAACTACACTGAATGCTTCCCAGCCATTGTGGATTACCTGTATCACTGTGGAGACTGCGAATATCACCAGACAAATTGCTAGTGTAACTGCGCAAACTATAACAACTCGCCTGCTTTTTTGGCGTCATTGCCGAATGCCTCCATTTCACTGTTCGTATAAATTTGCCTAAGCGATTGCCATAACACCAGTTGTTGCAGCTAACAAGTGTAAGCCAGTTACACAGATGATAATAAAGCGTCCCTGGAGGGATTCGAACCCACGACCCGCTGCTTAGAAGGCAGCTGCTCTGTCCCCTGAGCTACAGGGACGTGACGCGCATCTAATTTAACATTCGCGGCGCGCGCGGTCAACTTTTTGCCCCCGCTCGAACGACAGTGTGGGGAGTTTGTTCTGGAGTTGTCAGTTTCGTACCCGCGCCGGTCTGGAAGCTTGTCTGTGTGAAGTTTTCGGGGTTGGGATAGTCTGTGATCCAGCCGAAATATGCCCATGAGTGATTTTCATTGTTCACCAGATTCTGGTAGGCGGTTGGTTCCATTGGCTTTTATAGTTAGATCGAGATTGATATGCTGCTTTAACTGGGCTATGGTGCGGTTGATGGAGGTATCGGCATACTGGAATCCCAGTTTTTTCCGGAACATCCGGTGGCAAATATGCACAATGAAACAGTTGCCACGAGCGCGGCAAAAACGCTGGTGGCTCCGGCGGTTCTAGAGAGGTCTCTTATGGTAATGCCCGATTTGCTTGTTTATGCCATACTCATTATCGCTGTAACGAAAAGATAATTTGTCAGGGTTCGGCAGGTGTCAATGTAGGCAGAAATAGTGTTTATACCGGTCGGATTACCTGGTATGGAGAAGTCCTAAATTTGCTGCTTTATGCGTGTTGAGCTACAATACTAAATCATATTCGTCTCCGGCTGGCCTCGCCGGGGATACGGCTGGAGTGCCACATGTCAGTAAAGATTACAGATACTACTCTTAGGGACGCCCATCAGTCTCTTATTGCCACGCGTATGCGCACCCGCGATATGCTGGATATCCTGGATGAGATGGACAAAGTCGGGTTCTACTCCTTGGAGGTTTGGGGTGGTGCCACTTTTGACTCCTGTATCCGGTTTCTCAATGAGGACCCGTGGGAGCGTCTCAGGACCATTCGCGGAAAGGTCAAGAACACGCGGCTGCAGATGTTGCTGCGTGGGCAGAACCTGGTAGGCTATCGCCATTATGCCGATGATGCGGTGCGGGAATTTGTGCGTCTTTCGGTAAAGAACGGTATAGATATCTTTCGTGTTTTTGATGCGCTGAATGACATCCGCAATATGGAATCATCTATCGCTGCCATCAAGGAATTCGGCGGTGAGGTGCAGGGTGTCATTTGCTATACCACCAGCCCTGTGCATACCTTGGAGGGCTTTGCCGAAATGGCGGCGGAGCTTGAGGAGCGCGGCTGCGACGCTATCTGCATCAAGGATATGGCCGGGCTGATTTCTCCGCAGGCGGCAGAGGATTTGGTGCGTCTTATCAAAGGCCGTGTGCGTATTCCGGTGGATCTGCACTCGCACTGCTCCAGCGGCATGGCGCCCATAAGCTACTTTGCCGCCGCTAGGGCCGGTGTCGACATTCTTGACACTGCTTTCTCGGCGTTTGGCTGGGGCGCTTCCCAGCCGCCTACCGAGAGTATGGTGGCTTCACTGCATGGCATGTCCTGTGATACCGGATTGGATCTGGCAAAACTCAACGAGATAAACGAATATTTCCTGAATCTGGTGAACAAGTATCAGATGCTGTTCACCGCGGAGGCTACGCGTCCCAATGCCTCTGTGTTGTTGCATCAGATACCTGGCGGCATGATTTCAAATCTGGTCAGCCAGATGAAGGAGCAAAAGGCGCTCGATAGGCTCCCTGAAGTTTACGCCGAGGTGCCGCGTGTCCGCGCTGATCTTGGTTATCCGCCGCTGGTGACGCCTACAAGTCAGGTGGTCGGCACTCAGGCGGTACTCAATGTGCTGTCCGGTGAGCGTTACAAACAAGTGACACGTGAAACGAAGAACTATTTCCTGGGGTTGTACGGCAGGCCGGCAGGCCCGATAAACGAAGAGGTGCGACACCCGATTATTGGTGATGAACAGCCCGTGATAGTGCGCCCTGCAGATCTTTTGCCGCCTGAAATGGAAAAGGCGAAAGAGGAACTTGGCAAACTCGGTCTGCTTAAAAAAGAAGAGGATGCGGTTACCTACGCCATCTATCCGGAAATTACCGTCAAGTTCCTGCGTGGTGAAAGCAAGGAGGAAGCGCTGCCGTCGGCAGCTGCGCCTGTTGCCACCTCACAGCCGCTCGCGCCGGCAGAGTTTTCGGTGGATGTGGACGGAGAAATCTTCAACGTCAGGGTTTCGCCGGTGAATGGTGGTAAAACGGTGACATCCGCTCCCGCTCCTTCCAAGCCGGCAGCCGCGCAAAAGGGTTCAGTAGTCGCTCCGATGAACGGGATGATACTGTCTGTCAAGGTAAAATCCGGCGACAAAGTTGAACAGGGCGACATTGTGGCCACAATCGAGGCGATGAAGATGGTCTCCGATATTACCGCTCCGACGGACGGGATCGTAACAGAAGTGTTTGCTTACGAAGGCGAACTGGTGAACGCCAAAGACGTGATATTGGTGATAGGGGAAAAGACTTAGTTATCAGTTTCTTTTCTTCCCAAAACTGACAACTGGCGATTGGATAATCAAATGAAAATAGACAAGATACTCGTAGCCAACCGCGGCGAAATCGCCATCCGCATTATGCGCGCCTGCCGCGAAATGGGGATAAAAAGTGTGGCGGTCTATTCAGAGGCCGACAAGGACGCGCTGTTTGCCCGTTACGCCGATGAGGCTTATCCCATCGGTCCGGCTCAGGCAGCACAGAGCTATCTGGATATAAAAAAGATCATTGGAGTAGCAGTGTCGTCCGGTGCGCAAGCTATCCATCCCGGCTACGGTTTTCTTTCGGAGAACCCTTCTTTCAGCTATGCCTGCGAGAAAGCGGGCATAAAGTTTATCGGGCCGTCAAGCCATGTGCTGGCGTTGATGGGCAACAAGGTTGCAGCCAGGACTGAGATGAAAAAGGCTGGAGTGCCGGTGGTTCCTGGCTGTGAAGACCTTGTTAACGACTTGGATCATGCCAAAAAGATTGCCGCGGATATTGGCTATCCGGTTATAGTCAAGCCCTGCGGCGGCGGCGGCGGTATCGGTATGAAGGTGGCCAACTGCGAAATTGAGCTTGAAGAGGCGATTACCGGCTCGCAGAAGATGGCGGACAAAGCTTTCGGTGTACCCGATGTTTATATCGAAAAGTTCATCAGGGAGCCGCGCCATATAGAGTTTCAGATAATGGGCGACAGCTATGGCAACATAGTCTATCTGGGAGAACGTGAGTGCTCTATTCAGCGGCGCTACCAAAAGCTGATAGAAGAGAGTCCTTCTCCGGCGATTACCCCCGAACTGCGGAGCAAGATGGGCGAGGTTGCCGTCAGGGTAGGCAGGTGGGTGAAATATCAGAGTGCCGGCACGGTCGAGTTTATCTTCTCCAACGGAGAGTTCTATTTCATGGAGGCCAATACCCGCGTGCAGGTTGAGCATCCGGTGACCGAGATGGTGACCGGTATCGACATCGTAAAAGAGCAGATACGTGTGGCGCAGGGGCTGCCGCTCCCTTTCAGTCAGGAAGACATCAAATTAAACGGCTGGGCCATCGAGTGCCGCATAAACGCCGAAGATCCACTAGCGGGCTTTGCTCCGTCCACCGGAAAGCTGCGCGGCTATCGCTCTCCAGGCGGCATCGGCGTGCGGGTGGACTCAGGCGTGCATACGCGCTACACCATACCATATATGTATGATCCTATGATTTCCAAGTTGATTGTCTGGGGGCGCGACCGCGATGAAGCCATCATGCGTATGCGGCGTGCGTTGTATGAGTACATAATCGTAGGTGTAAAAACAAACATCAATTTCCATAAGGCGGTTATGGCTAATCCGCGTTTCATCGCCGGAAATTTCGGTACGCATTTCATTGACAATGAAACTACTCTGCTGGATGATATGAAGCACATTATGGAGGAGGAAAAAACGCTGGAAGCTAAGCTGTCCGAGATTTTCGACCAATCCAGCCGCGCTGCCGCTATTGCCGCTGTTGCCGCCGTAATGCAGGGCGCGATTCCCGAAGCCCCTTCATCGGATAAGTAGAAGCTCTGGTCTGACATTGCTCTGTTCCTGTAGCTGTTCTCATTCTCCATATTTGCCGATCTGCTACCTGGGCATTTGGTCATGGGTATCTGCGCCTCTTGTGCTCTTCAATGTAGTATAATGCCTGCATGAACGACTCTATCTGGAGTATTTTTGTTCTAACTTTCGTACCGCTTTTTGTCGTGTTGGATGCTGCCGGCAATTTGCCCATGGTGTCCGCGCTTACAGAGGACCTCGGTCGCGGGCTAAAAACACGGACTATCAACCTTGCCATCCTCACCGCTGTGGTTGTGGGTCTGGCATTTCTGTTTTTCGGCCAGTTTCTACTTCGCGTCATGGGTATTTCGGTGGGTGCCTTCGCTGTGGCAGGCGGTCTGATATTGATAGTTCTATCCATTCGCTACATGATATACGGGCGCATGGTGGATGCCTCGCGTGATGAAATGATGGCGGTGGTGCCGATAGGCACCCCGCTGCTTGCCGGTCCGGCCACTATCACCACCCTCATTTTCCTTGACACCCAGTTTCCCACGTGGGCGGTGCTGCTGTCTTTCTGTCTGAATATGTTGCTAGCCTGGCTCATCTTCGTCTCCGGAGACCGTATTCTCCGCTTCCTTGGGCAGGGTGGGCTAAAGGCGCTTTCCAAGGTGTTCAGCCTGTTGCTGGCTGCGATTGCGGTTGACCTTATCATTCGTGGGTTAAACCTATTGGATATTCTGAATACCGTATAGGCGTCCATTGCTCCCAACTTTTTCATAACTCCGACGGGGGGTTTCCCAAACTCGAAGTCTTCGTTGCTACTCTGTTTACGACCCGCGTGGCACTATTTTAAATATGGAATGACATTCTCTATTACAGTGTCATGGTGGGCTTGTCCCGTAATCACAAACGATGACCCCCATACCACCGCTCTCACTGTATTTCGACTCGGAGGCCGAAATGACAGGGATGAGAAGGGTGGTGGAAGCTAAAAGCTGCCAGACTCCATCCAAGTGTCACCAATCACCTTAACGAGTACACTGCCTGGTGTTGACTTTGGGTTCGGATTGTAGTATAAATCTCATATTGAAAAAAATAGATATGAGGTATCGTTAATGCTCAAACGCCTCAACAGCGCAAAAGTGTTTATGGCTTTGTGTGATGAAACAAGATTGAAGGTTCTGGCGCTTCTTCGGAGCGGGGAGGAATGCGCCGATGTTTTGCTGAAACATGTCAGGGTCGGACAGTCTACGCTTTCGCATCATATGCGGATTCTTGTAGAAAGCGGCATTGTAACCGCCAGAAAAGTCGGTAAATGGAGATATTATTCCATCAGCGAAACCGGTAGCCAGCAGGCCGTTGAGCTGCTGAAACGTCTGACGGCAACTTCAGCCGCCGATGCCGGTTTGTTAGCACGTAAAGATAAGGAGTGTTATGGATGAATACGTTCACTATTATGGTTGACTCAAACTGTGATCTTCCGTCGGAGTATCTTGAAGAACATGACATAAAGGTGTTGTCTATGCCGTTTAGTATAGACGGCGTGGCACATGGTCAGGGGTACTGGCAGGAAATATCCGGGAAAGAATATTATGATGCTTTGCGAAACGGCCGCGTCGCAAAGACGTCACAAATCAATCGTAATTCGTTTGAAACAGTCTTCTCTGAGTATGCAAGGCAGGGCAGGGACTTGGTGTGTATTGTTTTGAGCAGCGGTTTATCGTCCACATATCAGGGAGCGGTGAGTGCACTGCAAGCGGTCAGGACATCATGGCCGGAATGCGGCATATTTGTTGTAGATAGTATAAATGCCACATCTGGACACGGCCTTTTGGCTATGCTGGCTGTGAAAAAGCGCTTGGAAGGGATGTCGGCGTGCGATACTGCATCATGGCTGGAAACGAAAAAACACAGTTGCTTCGCACTCTTTACGGTGGATGATTTGATGTATTTACACAGAGGCGGGCGGCTCAGCAAGTTGTCGGCAATCGCCGGCACCATACTTAGTATAAAGCCGGTGTTGAATGTTGCTCCCGATGGAACACTGCGCCAGAAAGACAAGGTGCGTGGCCGCAAGGCGGCATTAGGCCTTATGGCTGAGCAATTAAAGCGAAGCATCAATCCGGAAACAACGCTCGATACCGTGCTGATAAATCACACGGATTGCCCTGAAGACGCCAGGATGCTTGCCGACATGATCAAGGCGGGCGTCAGTGTTCGCCAAGTTGTTACTATGCTGATGGGGCCGATTATCGGCGCGCATCTTGGTCCAGGTGCTGTTACGCTGTTGTTCGAAGCGGATATGACGCGTGAGGAATACGAGGGCAAGTTTTATCGCTGAACGCAGCGTGTTGACATAATATAATGGGTTGCCAAAAAGATTTCTGAAGTCGCATGTTCCAAATGCAGAGGCACGGCGCGCTGTGTCTCTGCAGATAAAACAAAAATAGCATGTAGACGGGACGATTGATGGTGCATGTTATAATGGCAACAGAAATTTTGGCAAACGAGGATAAGTATGCCCGCTCAGAAAAAGAAAGTCCGCGAGGGTTTTATTTTTTGCGTGATTTTCGTTGCGCTTTTTGCTTTTATTCTTGCAGCAGATTGGTGGGAAACAAATCAGGCGCTTGGTTGGACAATTCTAGGCCTTGTTGTGGCGCTTGCTATATTTGCGCTAGCGATGAGTTCCAAGCTTAGAAGGTGGCTTGGCAAGACGGCCAAATCAGCTGCGAAAACAGTCGTTTATGGGGGCGTGGATTATGAAGGGGAGCGAAAGGCTGTACCTAAAGAAACCCGTCAGGATGTCTATCGTATAGCACGCCACCAATGTCAAAATGATCGCTGTGCTTATTCTAATGTCGGGCTGCCTATTCATCATATAGATATGGATAGAAACAATAACTCGCTTAATAATCTTATTGTATTATGTCCGACCTGTCACGACAAAGCCCACGGTGGAAAGTTTTCTTCAGCGCAGTTGAGGAATTGGGTTATGAGGGATCGTCGCATGATGAAAAAAGCCCCAAAATAGCGCTATCGCCAGGCTGATTTTCAGTGGCTTCCTATTATTTATCACTCTTAGCTTCACACCACATGCCACTTTGCTTCTCTCCAGCATGATTGGTGGCGTTCCGTGCTATAATCCTTGCATGGAAAAAAGCGGCGTGTTTCGTATAGGTCTGGCGCAGCTTGACGTAACCGTGGGCGATTTCGCCGGCAATCTTGACAAGATGCTGACGGTTCTTGATGCGGCGCGCGGGTTGAAAATAGATGTCTTGGCTTTCCCGGAGCTTTCCGTCTGCGGCTATCCGCCGGAAGATCTGCTGCTGAAACCGTCATTTATTGAACGTATCGGCAGGTCGCTGGATAAGTTGTCGGCGGCCTCGCGCGGGCTGACCGTGGTGGCCGGGTTTGTGGAGCATCGGGGTGGCCTTTACAATGCCGCCGCCATTATTCACGATGGTAGGCATGTTGGCACTTACCGTAAGATACTGCTGCCGAACTACGGGGTCTTCGACGAAGCCCGCTATTTCAAGCCGGGAGTGGAATGCCCCGTATTCACTATCGCCGGTGTGAAAGTGGGTGTCAGCATTTGCGAGGACATCTGGTATAACGATGGTCCGTCTGCGGCGCAGGTGCGCGCAGGTGCGGAAATTCTGCTGAATATTTCTGCTTCGCCCTATCATTACGGCAGGATCAGGCAGCGCGCTGACACGCTTATGGCACGCGCCCGCGATAGCAGTGCTGTCGTGGCCTATTGCAATATGGTCGGCGGGCAGGACGAACTGGTATTCGACGGCAACTCCATTGTCTTGGACGGAACCGGCAAAGTGCTGGCCCGCGGCAGGGCTTTCGAAGAAGACCTTGTTGTCGCCGACATTGAAATTCAATCTGCTGCCTGCGTGAAAAACAGCAACACCGAGCACAGGACGGTGTGGGATGTTCCAGTAGTTCCGGTCTCAACCTCCGCCGGCGCTGCAAAACCGCTGCTGCCTCCACGGGACGTGCGGGACTTGTCACTGGTGGAGGAAATCTATGCGGCCTTGTTGCTGGGCACGCGCGATTACATTGCCAAGAACGGCTTCAAAAAGGTGGTGTTGGGGCTTTCGGGTGGGGTGGATTCGGCGCTGGTGGCCGCCATTGCCGTCGACGCCCTGGGGAAGGAAAATGTAATCGGTATTTCCATGCCGTCACGCTATTCCTCTCCGGGGAGCATTACCGATGCCGAGAAGCTGGCGAATAATCTGGGAATCAAACTTTTATCGCTTCCCATCGAAGAGGTTTTCAGCTCCTATCTTAACAGCCTGACAGCGGTGTTCGGGGATACCCCAGCCGGCACGTCCGAGGAGAATTTGCAGGCGCGCATCCGCGGTAATTTTGTCATGGCGCTCTCCAATAAATTCGGCTGGCTGGTGTTGCCCACTGGCAACAAGAGCGAAATGGCTACCGGCTATGCCACGCTCTACGGAGACATGGCCGGTGGGTTTGCTATTCTGAAGGACGTGCCCAAAACATTGGTATACAGCCTGGTGGCATATCGCAACCGCAGTGCCGGCTATGACCTCATTCCGCAGTCTGTCATTGAGAAGCCGCCGTCCGCTGAACTGCGCCCTAACCAGCGTGATATTGACTCGCTGCCGCCGTATGAAGTGCTTGACCAGGTGCTCAAGGCTTATGTGGAGGAGGACAGGAGCGTTGAGCAGATGCTGGCTGTGGGGCTGGACGAGGGGGCGGTGCGCAGGGCGGTCAGTCTGGTGGATGCATCCGAGTACAAGCGCCGTCAGGCACCTCCCGGCATCAAGATAACGGCGCGCGCCTTTGGACGCGACCGCCGCCTGCCGATTACCAACAAGTTCCGCGGTAACGGCTGAGGGCTGTACAAGCCCAACACATATTGGACTCATACAGCCTGTTGACAACCCTGCTTTAGGTCTGCTACGTTTAAGCCACAGGCGGATTCGCCATTTACTATGGTTTAACCTTCACATATTGAGGCTTGAGCGGTGGTTAATCTTAAGGCATTTATCAGCGTCATGGCGGCTGTGTGCATACTGATTTGCGCAGCCTCATGTAGCGTAGACGAGTCGTCGTCGGAATCGTCTGTGTCATCAATTACACCGAGTAAATCAACCACTCCGATAACCAGCATATATCAGCCGTCCCCAACACCTCCAATGCCTACACCGGATGATCCGCCCAGAACTGAGCCAAATCCTGCTTCGGATTTTGACTACATAATCAATGGTGACGATATAACCATAACTAGATACAAGGGGACAGACGAGCACGTCATAATCCCAAAAGAAATAGATGGCAAAAGGATAACAAGCATTGGCGATAGAGCTTTCGCTAGTTGCAACCTGACGAATATAACTATACCGGACAGTGTAACAAGTATTGGCGATAACGCCTTCAATGGTCGTTTGCAACTAACAGATATAACTATACCGGATAGCGTAACCAGCATCGGCGATTATGCTTTCAGTAGCTCCGGACTTTTTACCATAACCATCCCAGGCAGTGTAACAAGCATTGGCTATGGCGCCTTTTCCTATTGTCGTAGCCTAACAGCCGTGACAATACTGGCTGGTGTAACAAGCATTGGCGATGGCGCCTTTCTTGAGTGTCGCAACTTAACCAGCATAATCATACCAAACAGCGTAACGAGTATTGATGGTTATGCTTTCGCAGGATGTTACAGGCTAACAGGCGTAACCATCCCAGACGGCTTAATCAATATCAACAAGAATACTTTCTCTCAATGCAGAAGCCTGGAAGAAATAGTCATTCCAAGTAGCGTAATCAGTATCGGAAGTCATGCTTTCAACGATTGCTCTGGGCTAACATCCGTGTTTATATCTGATGGCGTAACCAGCATCGGCGATAATGCGTTCCTTGGCTCCGGTTTTTTTACCATAACAATACCAAGCAGCGTGACCCATATTAGCGCTAGTGCTTTTGCCGGATGCTCCATCACCGTCACCTGCCCCCCAAATTCTTACGCCCACCAGTATTGCGTGGAAAATGGAATACCGTTTCAGTTAGCTTAAGGGCATTCCCGTCCAAGGATATCCTCGTCAACAATTTTCAACAAGACTTTTTAGATACATGTCCCGCTGACACGTCCAATGTGTATTGGGCTTGCATAGCCGCTTGCCGGAATGTCGTATATTGTATAAACTGTAGCCGTAAAGACTGCGAAAGGTGGTATCTGGATTGGCTGACAAAATCGGTGAAGGCGCGCTGGATAAATACTGGGCGGCTCTGAAAGAAACCTATCGCCAGGTGTATTCGGAGGTTGCCGCGGACCATATGGTGTTTCCGCGCAATGCAAGTGAACTGGCGAATCATTCCAGCTTTGGCATTATCAATGATGAGTTGGATGAAACCATGGCCATCTGGCTGAAAATCGAGGATGGCCGCATAACCGGCGCTGCTTTCACAACTGATGACTGCATTACCTGTACTGCCTGCGCCAGCATGATAACGGAGATGGTTCGCGGCAAAACACTCCAGGAGGCACTGGCGATTACGCCGCAGCAGGTTGTCGACGAACTTCAGGGACTGCCGGAGGAGGACCTCCACTGCGCTCAACTGGCGGTTGACACCATCAAGGCGGCCGTCAACGATTATTCCGGCCAATAACCGCCGGCGTTTACGCTGTGTAATTGACATAACCAATGGGGACAAGCAGAGATGCCGTATTGGATAGTCATGGCATCAACTGGCAGGAGCAACGGGGGGGAGGGGGTATCCCCTCCCCCCCGCAAGAGCAGGGCGGGTGTTAGCGCATCGGGCGACGTGACATGCCCGTTCCCATTCCAGCGTATTGGGGCGGAGCGTTGCTAACCGTGTCGAGGCGTCGGCTGGCCAGTGCGCTTCGCTGGCGCATAAAAGAGGGCACTTCCAGTTCGTCTTCTGACTTCAGGTTTTTGAGTGCGCGGAAGATCTCCCGTTCGCGGGTGGCGCTGGCCATACCGTCTCTGGTGTTGAAGCCGGTGGCGATAAGCGTCAGGCGGACTTCGTTGCCCATGTTGGAATCAAGCAATACCCCGAAGATGACGTTGGCGTCAGGATCTACGGCTTTGCGGATGATGTCTGCGGCGGCATTGACTTCATACAATGTCAGTGAACTGTCGCCGGCAATATTGAAAATAACGCCTTTGGAGCCTTCGATGGAAACATCAAGCAGGGGGCTTTGTAACGCTTTTTTGGCGGCATCAGCCGCGCGGTTGGTACCAGACCCGTGTCCGATCGACATCCACGCCGGGCCGGCGTTCTTCATTACTGAACTCACATCGGCGAAGTCAAGATTGATCAGGCCGGGGACGGTGATAACTTCAGCTATTGCCTGAACACCGTTGCACAACACTTCATCCGCCATGCGGAAGGCGCCGTCAACTCCAGTTTTCTGATCACAGATGTCGAACAGCCTGTCGTTTGGTATGAGTACCAGTGTATCAACGTTTGGCATGAGTTCGGCGATGCCTTCCTCGGCGACCTTCATACGGTGCGTGCCTTCGAAAGCAAAAGGCTTGGTGACTACAGCGATGGTCAGGGTGCCCATTTCCTTGGCGATTTTGGCCACTACCGGCGCCGAACCGGTGCCAGTGCCGCCGCCCATGCCGGCGGTGATGAAAATCATGTCTGAGCCGGCGATAGCCTTGCGGATTTCATCACGGCTTTCTTCAGCCGCGGCGTGTCCTACCTTATTGTCGCCGCCGGAGCCGAGGCCGCGGGTGTTCTTTTCTCCAAGCTGGATGCGTACGGGAGCCTCAGTTATGGCGAGAGCCTGCGCGTCTGTGTTCATGGCGATGAATTCAACGCCACGGACTTGTTCGCGCACCATGCGTGTTACAGCATTGCATCCGCCGCCGCCGCAGCCGACTACCCTAATTTTCGCACCACTCTGCACGTAAATCGTTTTAGCCATCTTTTTTTTGCTACCTCTCCAAATTTAAATTTATCTGGGTGTTTGCTTACGACCAAAGAGTCCGGCCAGTTCCGAGAAAAGGCTGTTATGCGGCTGACCGCTTTCAACAAGGTTCATTGTTTCCGGATGTGACTGGTTCCATAGAAGCAGTCCTGTTACGGCTGCACAGGATGGATCCATAAGGCTGTCGGAAACACCGTAGAGTTGCGGTGGAATGCCTATGCGGACTGGCAGATGGGTGATTTCAAGCCCCAGCTCCGCAATGCCCGACAGGTTGGCAGTGCCGCCTGTAAGTACGACACCGGAGCGGATGTACTTGCTGTAATCGGCTGGAAGCTCAAGCAGTATCAGCCGTAGCAGTTCCTCCACGCGGGTTCGGATTATTTCGTACAGCTCGGCATAAGGCACGATGCACCCGCCTTCCGTCAGTGTGCGCTCCGCGAAATTATCCTCACCCGGGCCAACGCTCCCGTATTTCAGTTTTATTTCTTCGGCAAGTTCCGCCGCTACCCCCAGGCCTACCGATATGTCATGTGTTATGGCATGACCGGCGACCGGCAGCACCGAGGTGTGGAAAATGTTTCCGTCTTGGTAAGCGGCTATCCCTGTAGTGCCGCCGCCGATGTCCGCCATTATGACGCCGGTTTGCTTTTCATCCGCTGTCAGCACGGCTTCGGCGCCTGCCAGCGGGGAGAATACCATTTGTTCTATCTCAATCCCTGCGCCCTTAACGCACTTGGTGAGATTTTCCACGGACGCGGAGGCGGCGTTGACGATATGTGTATCTACATCCAGACGGAAACCATGCATTCCGACTGGATTCTTGATTCCAACCTGGCCGTCAACGGCGTACTTCTGCGGAATCATATGCAACATGGTGGCGCCGGGGCCGCCGACATTTGAGTTCTTAGCGACATTCAGCACTCTCTGAACGTCGTCCGGTTTTACTATCTGTTTGTCGGAGGTGATGGCGATTACCCCACGGTTGTTTATCGATGTGATATGCCGGCCGGTAATGCTCACTATGGCTGAGTTAAGTTTGTAGCCTACGGCCTGCTCGGCTGATTTAACGGACTGGCGGATGGCCTCCATGGCGTCGTTCAGGTTGATGACCATTCCTTTTTGCAGTCCGCCGGACGGTGCTACTCCAACACCGAGAATGCGCAAGTCCTCGCCATCGGTATCAGCCATTACGGTGCAAATCTTGTAAGTGCCGACATCAATAGCGGCGAGTTTCTGTCTTTTCACCGGATGCATCTCCTCCAGTACGGAAAATTTCTGTTCATTTCCTGATGAATGTTAAGCCTCTACATTATTGTAGGCTTGTCGCCTATTTGTGCTCGCGGTAGTGGACGTTCCACTTGAGGCACAGGGAGTTGATGTAATTCTTGACCTCCGAGCTATTACTGCGATAGAGATCTGCAAGAAATCCGTGTAGCAGTTCGCCCCCGCTCATGCCTGGGGTCGGCTCTTCCGGTCCTGGCAGGTTGATGTGGACGATTTCAGTCATCTGTTTTTGGTACTCGATTGCTGCTCCCATGCTCTTGTTCCTCCTGCTCAAAAATATTTACCCTAATATTAGGCACCACAAAAGCACCGGTCAAAAACTGTCCAAAATCGTCCTTCCGGATTCCGTTTCTGAAAAAATTTGTCCACGTTGCATTTTATGGTGTGATTGTCCTAAAATTGGAGAGATGTTATCTGCGTCTTCAAAAAAGCTGCTGCCCCCGTATGTTTCCTATCGTACATTTTTGAACTTCCTTGAAGGGATGCAGCAAGCCGTGCCAGCGCGCATTGACCGTAGCTACTGGGGTGAAAGGCTGTCGGGCAGTACTGGTATGCAGCTTGTGTCCGCCTTGCGCTTCCTCGATCTTATCGATATCAGCGGATTTCCGACGCTCAAGCTTAGGCAGTTGGTGGGCAGCAGCGGGGTTGCCAGGGTAGCGCTTCTGAAGCAGGTTGCGCAGGAATCATACGGCTTTTTCTTCGACAGCCAGCTGGATCCGTCCGCGGTTACATACGCACAGTTGGAGGAATGCTTCCGCGCAAATTACCAACTGGCCAACGACGTGGCGCGCAAATGTATCAAGTTCTTCATCGGGCTGAGCAACGATGGCGGAATGAAGCTCTCTCCCTTTATAACCAAGAAAGCGCGGACGGCGCGCCCTCAGTTGGGGGCAAAGAGGCAATCCCGACTATCGGACAAAAACCGGACAGAAATTCCAAAACAGGCAATTCCAATTCCAAATGGAATTACTTTGGACAAATTGCTAATAGATAAGTTTCCCGGCTTTGATCCGTCTTGGTCTGACGATATAAAGGTCAAATGGTTCGCCGCGTTTGATGAATTGCTAAAGAGGACGGGTGGAGAAGGGCAGCCGTAAGGCAGGCAGTTGGTGACAGTCTGTTTTTTACGTCTGAATCTGGGGCAATGCTCTTTGGCAAAGCAGACAATTTTATTTGACAATCCAGGTGTGGCTGGATGTATATTTTAGTTTCTGTAAACGGCTGATGGCAGTTGGTAAGGGCTGAAGCCGAATACGTAATTTCTGCTGCCTTGCAGAAAAAGATGGTGATTTATAAAAAACATGTCTCCATACGACGCTTCAATTAGCAACAAACTGGCTGCACCCCGTGCCGCGTTGCCTTATGCCGCAGATAGTAAAAATAAGGCTACGGAGGAAGGCGGTGTTACCGGTTTCATTGCCTCTGTTAAGGTCAGTGGCAGGAATATCACGGTACCTTCGGTGCAGATGAACAATCGCGGCAACGGCGAGGGCGGCGGTATTGCCGCTGTAGGCCTTTCAGTCGAGGATCTGGGCGTGCCGCAGGATGTGCTTGATAGTCACTACCTGCTGCAAGTGGCGCTACTTGACTCGTCTGCGCGGCCTGATATTGAGGCCGAATTCATCACCCCGCATTTTGACGTATACAAGGCGGTGGAAGTGCCGTGTCTGGAAGATTACAGGGATGTATCCGGTCTGGAGGTCAGGCCGCCGGATGTAGTGCGTTATTTTGTGCGTGTCAAACCGGAGGTTATGAAAGCGTTTGTGGAGGAGAAGAATCTTTTCGGGTTGGATGACGGGAAGGCTGAAGACGAGTTCGTTTCTTCTAATTCCGCCAGGCTAAATCACAAATTCTATGCTGCGCTTAAAGAAAAACGTGCCTTTGTGCTTTCGCACGGACGCGACATGATGATATTGGAAGTCGTGGGGTACGCTGAGCAAGTGGTGCAGTATTACAAACTGGAAAACTTCAGAGCACACGGCTGGATCGCCCATCAGTGGTGTCCCACCAGGGGGAGTGTCTGGCATCCCGGAGGCGCTTCTCTGTTTGTCGGCATGGATGAGGCGCTGGTACACAATGGTGACCTCGCCAATTATCATGCCGTCATCGAATATTTGCGCCAGTTTAACGCGCGTTCGCAGCCTCTCCCCGATACCGAGGTTTCGGCGCAGCTCTTTGACTTGTGGAACTCATCCTTTGGCTATCCGTTGGAATATATCTCTGAAGCCATGTCGCCTACATTGGGGTATGACTTCGGCCAGTTGCCGCCGCAAAAACAGCGCTTTTACAAACATATTCAGAGCGTGCATCTGCCGGCCTCTTCGGACGTCCCGTGGTTTTTCATCATTGCACGTAACAATCCGTATGAGCGTTCCCACCAGTTGATAGGTATCACTGATACTTCGATGCTGTGTCCGCAAGTTTTTGCCTTTCAGGAAGGCGAGGTGCAAGTCGGACTGATATGTTCCGAAAAGCAGGCTATTGATGCCACTCTTGAAAATCTCTCACGTGAGGATCTCCGCTTCCGCCCCATCGCCGACAAGTACTGGAATGCGCGCGGTGGCAGTGCCTCGGATGGCGGGGCGTTCGTATTCACCATGCGCGACAGTGGCAGGGGAGATGGCTCAAAAACCATTTCCTGCGTCAACAAGTTCGGCGAGCCGGTGAGCGTGCCGTCCGGGCAGAAGCCGTTTAAGCATCCCATTGATTATGATGCTCCAGTGAGCCGCCAGACGATTTCGCAGGCGGTGCGTGCCGCGCTGTCCGGGGCGGATAATACGGAGATGCTACGTTATTTCACGAATAACATGGCGCAGTGGAATTATGCTTCGTTGATTTTCCTTTGCTACGAACTGGAGAAAGTCGGTCGGCAGAGCGACCAGGCGTGCGCAGCGGCTATCGGAATCCTGACGCATTTAAATGATGCCCGCTATGCCACCGGCGCCAAAAAGCGCAGTTCGGTGCTTCAGCTTGTGCGTTACGCACTGCGGAAAATGTTCGATACGGTTCCGGATTTCAATACAGCTGTCTCCGGGCGGTATCGCCGGCTTGACTGGGCAGGGCGCTCCTCCCTGCGCGCTCCATCCGTAAACGAGGAAGTTCTGGTGATGGATGCACGCGCTTTTCCGCCTGAGGGTGATGAATGCGATGCGCGCTATATCGTAGATGCCTTCAAGATGGGCTGGCGGCGTTTCATATGTTATGGGTATCGCGGACAGCGTTTCACCGGAAGCGGCCTCGGCAATGATTCCAATGGCGTGCGCATTGATGTCTATGATTCCTCCGGCGACTATCTGGCTTCGGGTATCGACGGGCTTGAAATTTACGTACACGACAGTGCCCAGGATCAGCTAGGGCAGATTATGAAGCGCGGCAAACTGGTGGTGTATGGCGACGTCGGCCAGACATTCATGTGCGGAGCCAATGGCGGAGAGGCGTATGTCATGGGCAATGCCGCCGGAAGGTCTCTGACCAACGCCTCAGGCTGTCCAAAGGTGGTTATCAACGGCACCTGCCTGGACTTTCTGGCAGAATCCTTCATGGCTGGTAATCCGCTCAATGGCGGCGGGTTCGTTGTCGTAAACGGCGTGGAGTTCGACGAGAACGGAAGGGTGCGCGAGCTGCCTTCGCCTTACCCCGGCTCAAAACTGTTTTCGCTGGCATCCGGAGGCGCCATCTATCTCCGTGACCCGCACGGCAAAGTGGTGAACAAGCAGCTTAACGGCGGCGAAATAGTGCCGCTTTCGCAGGCGGATTGGGCGCTCATACTGCCTTATCTCATGAAGAATGAGAATCTGTTTGGGATTTCAGTAGAGAAAGACTTGCTGACGGTAAACGGGGTGGTTCAACCGTTCACTGAAGTTTACCGCAAAGTTCAGCCGGTCAAGACCGCGGTGTCGACAGAGGAATCCCCGCCCAAATAAAATACTTCAGGCTCTTAGCCTTCAGCCGATACATCTCCCAATGTCACTCGTGGCTTGCCCCGAACACTTCTCCCTTTGGCAAAAAGGGAGACCTTGCCCACGGGCAAGTAAAAATCCATGCTGGAGGAACGAGCTTGCGAGTGACGAAGCATCCGGCGGGGTGGTGGATGATTGCTCCCCGCCACCAGATCCTTCGGTCGCTGCGCTCCCTCCAGGATGGACTTGGTCATAAATCCATGCTGGAGGAATGAGCTTGCGAGTGACGAAGCATCCGGAGGAGTGGCGGATGATTGCACCCCGCCACCAGATCCTTCGGTCGCTGCGCTCCCTCCAGGATGGACTTGTACGAAACTGAAAACTGACCACTGAAAACTGATTACTTTCGACCTTGTGTCACCAACAGGATGGACTTGGTCATAGCATCCGGTGTGGTGGCGGATGGTTGCTCCATACCTCCAGATCCTTCGGTCGCTACGCTCCCTCCAGGATGGACTTGGTCATAAATCCATGCTGGAGGAACGAGCTTGCGAGTGACGAAGCATCTGGTGGGGTGGTGGATGGTTACGCTCCCCGCCACCAGATCCTTCGGTCGTTGCACTCCCTCCAGGATGGACTTGTGCGAAACTCATAACTGACCACTGAAAACTGATTACCTTCGGCCTTGTGTCACCAACAGGATGGACTTGTATGGGGCATCCCCCTGTATCCCCCTTTGCGCAAAAGGGGGGGAGGAAACTGGAGGCTAACAGCTGAATGCCGCCTGCCTGCCTGTCTCCCAGCGCCTCCCGCTTGCAGGAGAAAAAACGGAACCCCCTCTCCACGCAAACCGGGAGAGAGGGTTCCGTAAATGGATGGGATAGGGTGGGGTGTGTTACACAACCCCCTGCGCCATCATGGCGGCGGCCACCTTCATGAAACCCGCGATATTTGCACCTACCACAAAGTTGTCGGTACAGCCATATTGTTTGGCTGCCTTGGCAGTATTGTGATAGATGGTTTCCATAATGCCTTTCAGACGCGTGTCCACTTCTTCGAAGCTCCAGGCAAGCCGCATGGAATTCTGACTCATTTCCAAGGCGGATGTTGCCACGCCGCCCGCATTGGCCGCTTTGCCGGGACAGAAGAAGACCTTGTTCTCGATCAGGTATTCGGTAGCGTCCAGGGTGGTAGGCATGTTGGCGCCCTCACCTACCGCAATCACGCCGTTTGCTACCAACGCCTTGGCGTCATCCAGATGCAGTTCGTTCTGGGTGGCGCAGGGTAGCGCTATGTCGGCTTTAACATTCCACATGCCCTTGCCTTCGTGGTACTCGGCATTGGGTCGATAGTTGAGATAGTCGCTGACACGACCGCGTTTGACTTCCTTGATCTCCTTCGCAATGGCGAGATCGATACCGTCCTTGTCGTAAATCCAGCCGTTGGAGTCGCTCAAGGTAACGACCTTGCCGCCCAGTTCGATGGCCTTTTTCGTCGCGTAAATGGCAACATTGCCTGAACCGGAAACCAGCACGGTCTTACCGTTGATTGATTGACCGTGATCTTTCAGCATTGCCTCAACGAAATAAAGAAGACCGTAGCCGGTAGCTTCCGTACGCGCCAGTGAACCGCCGTAGGTCAGACCCTTGCCGGTCAGGACGCCTTCGTAGATATTCTTGATGCGTTTGTATTGACCGTACATGTAGCCGATCTCACGTGCGCCCACGCCGATGTCGCCGGCTGGCACATCGGTATCAGCGCCGATATGGCGGGTGAGTTCGGTCATAAAACTCTGGCAGAAGGCCATGATTTCACGGTCGGATTTGCCCTTGGGATCGAAATCGCAGCCGCCTTTGCCGCCGCCGATTGGCAGCCCTGTCAAGCCGTTTTTGAAAGTCTGCTCAAAGCCTAGAAATTTGATGATGCTTAAATTGACTGACGGATGAAAGCGTATCCCTCCCTTATAAGGGCCGATGGCGCTGTTGAATTGCACACGGTAAGCGCGGTTGACGCGCACGTTGCCATTGTCGTCCACCCAGGGTACGCGGAACAGAATTTGACGCTCCGGCTCTACCAGGCGCTCCAGCAGCCCGGCCTTGGCGTACTTGTCATCGTTGTCAACCACTAGTTTAATGGAGTTTAACACTTCGGTGGCGGCCTGATGGAATTCCGGCTGATTCGGGTTGTTGGCAATCAACTCACTTAGCACTTTGTCTACATATGACATCCTTTTCTATCCTTTTCTCCTGTTAATATCGTTGAGGGCAAACCATTTAAATTCTATCATAACACTCACAAAAAACAAGGCTTATTCGAATGTGTACGGGTAAACACTTGGCCTGGATGTCGGGGTGGATCACCACCGGATGACAATTTATTTGCCAATCAGAAACCAATCCCAAGAAACAGCACAAATCCAATGTAACTGTATTAACAAACAGGGGGGGTAAAATACATCAAATAAACTATCTGAAATCGTATTCTAATCACAGTGAGCCTATACAAAATTGAACGGTGCGATTTTTGCTATCATCGAAACACAGACAATCATCATCGCCACGCACCCCCTGTAACCATAACCGCGCCGCACACGTTCCAAGTTGGCGGCAGGAGCAACGGTGACAGGCTTCCTCTCCCACGGCAATCCGCTTGCGGTTGTGGTTGAGACCTCTTCGGTACGGTGGATTATCATGATGGGAGAGGGGATAACAAGCATCAGTGATTTAAGCGGCAGTTGTGCGCTGTATATTCGAGATGAGACTATGGGAGGATTGTCAGAAATATCTGCAATTAGGTATCTTTACAATCGTGATAAAGTATAGTTAAGCGCAAAGGTTAAGCATAAAAGAGGTTCCGCACCTGCGCTATCGCATCAAAGATGCTGAACATTTTGCTATCCTTCTGACGCAGAGAACATTCAGGAAAAATCTCTCTAACACAAAAAGCCTGCGGACAATCGTAACAGTTATCTTTGCCGGAATTATCTCAATGCTGTTTAGCGCATTGTATTACTTTGAAAAACCGCCACCGAAAAAAGGAATTGGGCATCTTAAAAACCATCGGGGTTACCAAGTCGAATATTACCGCGCCAACCTTTCTTGAAATTACTGAAAGCGACAGTACCAGCTTTTCTTATTTCAGTCATACTGTCCGTTATACCGATGCTTTGGATAAACAGTATATCCAGCTACGACTTCATTTCAACCAAAATGTCCTCTGCGCTGGTGGGGTTACTGGTATGTGTGCTTGTTGTCGTGATAGCGTGCATGCTTCCTGTGTATAATGCCATTAAAGTCGATTCGGTAGACGCCATTAGGAAAATTAACAAGTAGGAACTGGCTCTGTCCAACATTTCTACCAACTAAGCATAGGTACCATCAAGTGTCGATAACCTCGCAAGAGCGCTATATTGTGGAAACATTCTTGCGTTAACACGGCTCTTCATGTATAATGACCAATCAATTTTCGCCCGTGTGCTAGGTTTTGCTTTTCAGACGATGCTTTTATTCAATGGGATTAAGGAGTTAATAGAGCAATGTTAATCGGAGTGTTGAAGGAAACGGTTGCCGGTGAAAAGCGTGTCGCACTGGTTCCGGAGTCTTTGGGGAAGCTCAAAGAAGTAACGGTACTGGTGGAGAAAGGCGCCGGTGAGTCCGCCGGTTTTGCCGACGCGGCCTATCAGGAAAAGGGTGCTACTGTTGTCGAGCGGGAAGAACTGCTCGGCAAAGCGGATGTCGTCCTGAAAGTGCAGCCTCCCACCGATACCGAAGTCGTCGGCCTCAAACAAGGGGCGATGCTCATCTCGTTCCTGTATCCGCTGGACAATCTCGGCGTGATCAGCAAACTGCTTGAGCGCAAAGTAACAGCGCTGGCAATGGAACTGATGCCGCGTATCAGCCGCGCGCAGTCAATGGACGCGCTGTCATCGCAGGCGACCATATCCGGTTATAAAGCAGTCCTGCTGGCGGCCAATACGTTGCCGAAGCTGTTCCCCATGCGTATGACTGCTGCCGGCACTATTCCTCCGGCAAAGGTTTTTGTTATCGGCGCTGGGGTTGCTGGGCTGGCGGCCATAGCCGTAGCTCGCCAGCTGGGAGCAATCGTTGAGGCGTATGATGTGCGTCCGGCGGCCAAAGAGCAGGTGGAGAGCCTCAAGGCTAAATTTGTCGCGCTGCAGCTTGAAACCGCCGATGCTCAGACGTCCGGTGGGTATGCCAAAGCCCAGTCCGAGGATTTTTACCTGAAGCAGCAGCAGCTTATGGCCGAGGCGATCAGGTCACATGCTTACGATGTTATTGTTACCACCGCCTCTGTCCCAGGCAAACGTGCTCCGCAGTTGATTACTGAGGAGGCAGTAAAGGGTATGCGCTGTGGCTCCGTTATTGTGGATCTGGCTGGTGAACAGGGCGGCAACTGTGTCTTGACCGAACCGGGACAGGATGTCGTCAAACATGGGGTTGTCATAATGTCTCCGGTCAATCTTCCCTCGACTATGGCACCGCAGGCCAGCCAGCTTTATTCCAAAAACATCATCACCTTCCTGTTGGCAATGCTGAAAGATGGTGCTCTCAATCTGGATACTAATGATGCCTTGGTTAGCGGAACGATGGTTACGCGTGATGGTATATTGCTGCACGAAGCCGCCAAATCTGCATTGGAGAGGAGTTAATCGTGGGTGACAATTTTGCTGTAAATCTTCTGATTTTTGTCATGGCATCTTTTTTGGGGATTGAACTAATCCGCCATGTATCGCGTTTGCTGCATACGCCGCTGATGTCGCTTACCAACGCGATCTCATCGGTTTCAATCGTAGCCGCGTTGATACTCATGTCTGATCCGAAGACTGATTTAATTCTGCTGTTGGCGACGCTGGGTATAGGGCTGGCGGCGGTCAATATCGTGAGCGGCTTCATGATTACGGAGCGCATTTTAAAGATGTTTACTAAGAAAGGTGCGAGGTAACAGGTATGGAGCAGTTCGCCTTATATCTGTATGTTCTGGCTATTGCCCTGTTCATACTTTCGCTTCGCTGGATGAGCGAAGTCAGGACGTCCCGCCGTGGCAATATCGCCGGTGTGTTTGGTATGGCGATCGCTATCACGGGGACGTTGATTGCTTATCACTCTGAGCGCTACGACCTTTTGATAGGGGCTTTTGCCATCGGTGCCATTATCGGTGTGCCTATCGCCTTGAAACTGCCGATGTCGGCGGTGCCGCAGCGAACCGCCATGTCGCACGCTTTCGGCTCGCTGTCAATCGCGCTGGTCGGTGTGGGCGAATACTTGGTTAGGATTCCGGGCATCAGTATCTTCGACTCCGCGGTGCTGTCCGTGGAGATAATCATCGGATTCCTCACCTTCACAGGTAGTTGTATTGCTTTCGCCAAGCTTCAGGGTCTGATACCGGGCAAGCCCTGGATTTATCCTGGGCGCGTGTTTGTTACTTTAGCCACTCTGGTAATCTCGTTCGGCCTCGCCATTTATCTGGTTATAAATCCGGACCAGACCTTTATCATACCCATTATGGCGGCGTTCGCGCTTATTTTCGGGTTCCTGATGGTGATGTCTATCGGCGGCGCGGATATGCCGACGGTAATTGCCATTCTGAATGCCTACGCCGGCTTGTCTGCGGCGGCTTTGGGCTTTGTGTTGGATAACAAGGTGTTGATTGTCGCCGGTGCGCTGGACGGAGCATCGGGTCTCATACTGGCTATCGTCATGAGCAAGGCCATGAACCGTTCATTCCTCAATGTTCTTTTCGGCGGTGTGGGTGCGATACCGTCTGGCGGTGGAGACGGCAAAGGCGCGGCGAAGTCCGCGCAGAGCTACGCCGTCGAAGATGTGGCCACGGTACTGGAGAATGCCTCCTCAGTGGTGGTGGTGCCTGGATACGGCATGGCGGTGGCGCAGGCACAGTATGTGGTCAAGGAACTGGCGGATATTCTTCAGGGCAAGGGGGTGGATATCAAATACGCTGTCCATCCGGTTGCCGGCCGCATGCCTGGTCATATGAACGTGCTGCTGGCCGAGGCTGAGGTGTCTTACGATCAACTCTGGGAGATGGAGCGCATTAACTCGATTTTCCCGGAAACAGATGTTTCAATCGTAGTCGGCGCTAACGATGTTACAAACCCCGCTGCTAGGACAGATCCGGAATCCCCGCTTTACGGGATGCCTATTCTGGATACGGACAAGTCGCGGACGGTGGTGTTCATCAAGCGTTCAACAGCTGTCGGATTCGCAGGTGTTGACAACGAGCTTTTCTATATGCCGAACACCATGATGGTATTCGGGGACGCCAAGCAGGTTCTCACCGAGTTGGTAGCTACACTTAAAGGCTAAGGCAAAAAAATCGGGGTGCTGTTCTGCTTTGAATTCGGGAAACCGAATTGAAGCGGGCGACGCAAAGTCGGCAGCACCCCGATTTATTAACAACGAGAATGACAAGATGAACGAGAAGCCTGTTAACCATATGGGGAAAGTTGTTTGACATAAATTTGGCTAACTTGGCGATGAAAGCCGCCTCAATAGTTGCCAAATAAAACTAAGCCGAGCAAGCTGCGAAATCACGAGAACAAGATGACCGCGACAACAAGCGGGCACAAATTGATGATCTGAAACAAATCAACGAGAGCTTGAAAACAACCGTCGAAAAACACGAAGAGCAGATAAATTGAGTTGCAGTCGATAGATAAAAACTCTGCCAAGTTTTCAAAAATATCTATCTGGATTGCTGCCGGTTCGTTCTTAATAGCGCCATGGACACTCTTAATGCGATTATTTCAGTAAATAAAAGCACGGCGGAACATGAACACTGTTCTGCCGTGTTATTGTTATGGCGACCCCGACGGGATTCGAACCCGTGATCTCCACCGTGACAGGGTGGCATGTTGGACCGCTACACCACGGGGCCGCACGGAGTACCTAGTCTACCAAACGACAGGCCTTTGTGTCAAACATTTGCCCTTTATGTTCAATGTGGTATAATGAGCGAAATTTCGTTTGCTTTATGGAGAATTCGTGGCAACTAAGACAACCAAAGTAACCAAGCCTGCCGATAATCCCAGCAGCATCGGCAGCCAGCGGAATTATGAATTGATGCTGGTAATCAAGCCGGATGGGACTGACGAAAAGCTCAGTGCCACCATCGGGGCTGTCAGCCAATTTATCGCTGAGCTGGGTGGGGTCATGGCGGATACCAAAATGCTGGGGAAGCGCAAGCTGGCTTATCCTATAAATCGTTGTACGGAAGGGCATTATGTGCTGCTGCAGTTTAAGTCGCGTAGCACGGCCAGCCAGGAACTTGAAAACCGGTTGAATATCTCGGAAGAGGTAATCCGCTATCTACTTAAGAACATCGATTAAAAAAGGGGGCTTTTTAGATGGTGAGTCTTAACAAGGTAATGCTTATCGGCAATGTGGGCGGGGATCCAGAGATGCGTTTTACTCCGAGTGGCAGTCCCGTCACATCTTTTAGCGTCGCTACAAACCGCTTCTACAAAACACCGGAAGGCGAGAAAAGGCAGGAAACCGATTGGTTTAACATTGTGACTTGGAGCAAGCTGGCCGAGCAATGCAATCAGTTTCTCGCCAAAGGCCGATTGGTCTATGTTGAGGGACGGTTGCATAATCGCAGCTGGGATGGCAATGATGGCCAGAAGCATTATCGTACAGAGATAGTTGCCAGCCAGGTCACTTTTCTGGACAGACAGGATGCTGGTATGGCGCCTGTTGAGAAGACTGAAGAAGTCGGCGGTGACTTGGGTGAGCCTGGGGATATTCCTTTCAGTTAAGCTGCGTCGAGGAATAAGGATTTATTAGGAGAAAATTGCATCGTGGTTGAAACAAGAACATCTGCAAGGCCGGCGGGGCGCAAACCCGCAGGAAAATGGGGCGGTGGTAAATACGCTCCGAAGCGCAAGGTTTGCCCTTTCTGCGCCAGCCGGGCTAAAACTATAGATTACAAAGATACGTTAACGCTTGGACGGTTTATTTCCGACCGTGGCAAGATTGAACCCCGCCGCCGCACCGGCACCTGCAATCGCCACCAACATGCGCTGGCGTTGGCTATCAAACAGGCGCGTCACGTAGCGCTGTTGCCGTTTGTTCCGGAACATATTCATCTGCAGGGGCTGGTGCCGCCGCTAAACCTTAATCCGGTTGTACCTGTTGAATCCAAGCAACCGGAGACAGTGAATGTTACGGTTGAGGCTTAACCGTCGCTTGATTTTGTCGCAGGCCGCAAGGTCTCTTTAAGAGGAGTTAAATGCCTAAAAGGACTTATCAACCCAAGAGAGTTCCGCGAAAACGCGAGCATGGTTTTCTTGCTCGCATGAGTTCGCGTGGTGGTCGTGGTGTACTCAAAGCTCGCCGGCTGAAGGGCCGCCAGCGGCTGACTGTAGTCTAGGAGTAGCGCACCCTTTCGTGTGTCTGCGGGAGCGCAATGGTTATGAAAGGGTGTTATCTTACCCGCCCGAAGGATTTTGCCAGGGTTCATTCCTGCTCGAAATGGTCAGGGACGGCGCTTATCGGAATTAAGAGCTGCTCCAATGGGTTGGGAGTTGAGACGCGGTATGGGCTTATTGTTAGCAAGCGTGTGGGTGGGGCGGTCGAGCGCAACAGGGTGAAGCGTCGATTGAGAGAGATATCGCGTCAGTTGAGGCCTGTAGAAGGCATGGATATACTGCTGAGTGCCCGGACACAGGCGGCTCAGGTGGATTTTGAAACTCTCAAGGCTTCCGTTGTGGTTTCACTGCAACGCAGGAATTTGCTGGCTGAGAATGATTAAAAAATTGGCGCTGTGGGCTATCCGCGTTTATCAGCGGACGTTTTCACGTATTATACCGTCGGTCTGCCGGTATCAGCCCACCTGTTCTCAATACACGTATGAGGCTATTAGCCGGTTCGGGTTGTTCAAAGGCATATGGATGGGTATGCGGCGTATTGCCCGTTGTCATCCGTGGCATGAGGGTGGCTACGATCCCGTACCGGAAAAACCGGTTTGAGCGATTTCTAAAGGATAAAACGAGTTGAAGAACAACAGATTTTACAAATTGCTGGCGTTGGGTTTGTTTCCCGTGATGTTGGCGGTTGCAAGTTGTGCCTCCGCGGCGGTGCCTGTTGGCTGGGCGGGGGTTAGCATCGGAGATGGTGGGCTTTACACTGTGTCAGGATTGGGGCAGCTTTACTCGCTGAAAGCCGGCGATAACGGTGCTATCTCCGTTGTGTGGAACTTGCCGGTGGACAGCAGCGCAAAGGTGAACGTATTCGGGAATATCGTGGTTTCGGATGGCAGGATTTATGTTGCCGGTTATAACGGCAAGGTCTACTCGCTTGACGCCGCTACCGGACAGTCCATTGCTTCTGTTGAGCTTGACAGCGATGATTCACAGCCTGTTGTAGGCGGCATTGCGGTGGATGATGGTCGCGTGTATGTGGGATCGTCCAACGGCTGTATTTACGCTTTGGATAGCATTACGTTGTCACGTATATGGAAATTTGAAACCGGTGACAGGATATGGTCCACTCCCGTTGTAGACCAGGGTACGGTCTTCGTAGGCTCTTTTGACAAGAAGTTTTATGCGTTGGACGCTGCTACCGGCGCCAAAAAATGGGAGTTCGCCGCAGGGGGTGCTATTAAAGCCGATCCGGTCATTGAAAACGGAATCGTATATGTCGCCTCTTTTGATCGCCATATCTATGCTCTGAATATGACCAATGGAGATTTGATATGGCAATATCCGGCCAGGGATTCAAGCGGGCCGAACCAATGGTTCTGGGCTACACCGGTTATTGTGGATGGATTCCTGTTCGCGCCCTGTCTGGACAGCCGTGTTTATGCTGTAGACCTAAACAATCCTGCCAATGCCCTTGTTTTTGACCTTGGCGATCGTATTTCTGCCAATCCGGTGGAACATGATGGGCGGGCGATAGTGGTTACCCATACCGGAAAAATATTCTCCCTTGCGGCTGACGGCAATCAGGTACTGCTGAAAGAGCTTAGGGGTGTATTTGATGGTGAGAAGCCGGTTGCCGATGCCGCTTTGTCGGTGCTGGATGGCGTGGTTTATATTCACACTTTGTCCCATGACAGGGTATATACCATGAATGTGGCTACGCGTGAATTGCACTCGATAAAACTTGATTCCACCGGTGGTTCTTCGCAGTCGACAACAACCGTTACCGTTACACAGATGGTTACGGTAACCCAATAAAGAAGCCACGGATGGCATTAGAAGGAAACTGATTTGAGTATCGGCGAAATAATAGGATACGTTTGGAACCTGATTGTTCTTCAGCCGCTGACGAACGTGCTGATTGCCTTGTCGCATTATTTGGGCAACAATTTTGGCTTGTCTATTATAGTGCTGACCATCGTTATAAACGTAATAACCTATCCCTTGACGCTGCGGCAGATGCGCTCCGCCAAGGCCATGCAGGATCTCCAGCCGAAACTGGCGGCGCTGCAGAAGAAGTATAAGGATAACAGCCAGGTGTTGATGCAGGAGCAGATGAAGCTTTATAAAGAGTCTGGCATCAATCCTGCGGGATGCCTGACCTCCATGTTTCTTCCCATGCCGATATGGATTGCCCTTTACCAAACAATCCGCGGAGTGATGGCCATCACTCCGGACAGTTTTCTCGGGCTGGCCAATCAGCTTTATTCATGGCCGGTTGTTTTTAAGGCCATGCCGCTCAATACCGACTTTTTGTGGCTCAACCTGGGCACGCCGGATTATCTGCTTGCCATAATGGTTGGTCTCGGCATGTTCCTGCAGCAAAGAATGACCGCTCAGCCGGCTGCCGATCCGCGCATGGCGCAGCAGGCGCAGTTGATGCAGGTCATGATGCCGATATTCTTTATTTTCATATCTGTATCGGTACCCAGCGGTCTGGCGCTTTACTGGCTGGTCAACAGCGTTATCCGCATTGCCGTTCAGTATTTCTTCAGTGGCTGGGGTGGATTGGCTGCTTTGCCGGGGCAGGTTGTCACTACCTTCAACAGGTTGCTACCTAGAAAAAAGACTCCCACCGGCGGCGGGAAAAAATCCTGAACGGACAGGATGGATTTGAGATGAGAGAACTTGAAGCAAGTGCGCGCACTGTCGAAGAAGCTATCCAAAAGGCGTTGGCGCAGATGGGGCTTACGCTGGATGATGTGGAAATCGAAGTCCTCGGTGAAGGCAGAACGGGGGTGCTGGGTATCGGCGGCGAGCCGGCGCGTGTTCGCGTCATCGAATCCCCCAATCGTATTCCGCCGGAGGAATTGGCCGCTGCCCGCGCCCAGGAATGCTTGGACGCGTTGCTCTACCTGATGGGAATTGATGCAGGTGCCTCTGTCGGTATTTATGACAGCGATTCATTTGAAGGGGAAGATACAGGGGCGTCTGTTGTGCTGGATATACGTGGTTCGGATCTGGGGCTGCTTATCGGGAGACATGGTCAGACGCTGGCAAGTTTGCAGTATATTTTGCGTCTTATTGTCGGCCGCCAGGCCGGCGTGTCCGTTCCGCTGGTGCTTGATGTCAACGGCTACAAGCGGCGCCGGTTTGAGTCTTTGCGCACGCTGGCGCAGCATGTGGCGGAGCAGGTTGAGGTGAATGGCAGGAGCTTTGCTCTGGAACCTATGCCAGCCTACGAGCGCCGTATTATCCATTTGGCGCTGGCTGACCATTCGCATGTTATCACCGAGAGCGTCGGTTTTGGGGACGACCGCAAGGTTGTGGTGGTACCCAGATAGCCGCAATGTTATAATGAAGCCAAACTAAAAAAAGCGTTGACGGAGAAGAGTAAAAGGACAGCGGTGCGCAGCGAGTCTGGTGCGGTGAGAGCAGACGTTTCGCTCCTTTGAAAATCACTCCTGAGTGCCAGGCTCATGTCACCGCTCAACAGGCGGAGTCGCAGGCTTGGACGGTTGCCGCCCGTTAAAGCGGCGGGGGCAGTGAATGCCTTCAGAGTTTGTTCCGTTGTTGGAAAAACGGGGTGGTACCGCGGGTTTTAGCCCGTCCTCGAAGAGGACGGGTTTATTATTTTTATGAGGGTTGACCATGTTTAAACCGGTTGGAAGCAAGGCAAATTTCGCTAAACTTGAAGAAGTTATGCTGGTGTTCTGGCGCGAGAATGAAATATTCCGGCGCAGCATAGAACAGCGTAAAACCGGCAGGCGGTTTACTTTATACGAAGGTCCGCCCACAGCTAACGGCAAGCCGGGGATTCATCATGTTATCTCGCGTGTGTTCAAGGATGTTATTCCGCGTTACAAGTCCATGCAGGGCTACTATGCTCCGCGTATTGCCGGCTGGGACACCCACGGCCTTCCGGTGGAGCTGGAGGTGGAAAAGCAACTGGGTCTTTCCAACAAGACCGACATAGAGCGCTTTGGTATCGACAAGTTCAATGCCTTGTGCCGCGATAGTGTTTTTCGTTATCTGAAGGAATGGGATGCGCTTACCGAACGCATCGGTTTCTGGGTTGATCTGGAGCATCCTTACATAACAATGGATAACAGCTACATTGAGAGCGGCTGGTGGATATTAAAACAGTTGTGGGAGCGCGGCCTGATATATCATGGGTATCGTGTAACGCCGCACTGCCCGCGTTGCGGAACCTCACTTTCCTCTCATGAAGTTGCCCAAGGTTACAAGGATGACACCCCGGATCCGTCCGTGTTCGTTAAGTTTAGAGTGCTGGATGATTCCTTTGTGGCTAACCTGCCCGGTGTTGACTCGCATCTGCCGGTATATCTGCTGGCATGGACTACTACTCCGTGGACGTTGCCGGGGAACACGGCGCTGGCTGTTTGCGCGGATGCTGACTACATGGCGGTGCAGGTTGATGGTGAAAATCTGATACTGGCCTGTGCGCGTGTGGAAGCCGTCGGATTGGAGCAGGCGCAAACACCGGACGTTTTCAAGGGGCGCGAGATGGTGGGGCTACGCTATGCCCCGCTGTATAATCCGCACGATTTCGCCGTCGAGCGCCGGCGGTTCCAATCTGATAGCTCGCAACACAGTCCTTCCATCAACGTGGAGTCATCCGGCCAGAACCTCAGCTATCGTGTCATCTCCACGGCTTTTGTCACTATGGATGACGGCACGGGTATCGTGCATGTGGCGCCGGCTTTCGGCGAAGCTGACTTTGAAGCCGGACGTAGTGAAGGTCTGGATTTTGTTCAGCATGTAGACCTTCAGGGAAAAATAACCGGCAATTATCCCTTTTCTAGAAAATTTGTCAAAAGCGCGGACAAAGAGATCATCTCTGAACTCAAATCGCGCGGGCTGCTACTCAAGGCGGAAACGATGCATCATACCTATCCGTTTTGCTGGCGCTGCTCCACCCCGTTGCTGTATTACGCCAAGCAGTCGTGGTATATCAGGACATCCGCGCTCAAAGAGCGTATGCTTGCCGGCAACAGTCAGATTAACTGGGTGCCTGAGCACATCAAGGACGGCCGTTTCGGCGACTGGCTTTCCAATAATGTGGATTGGGCGTTCTCCCGCGAGCGCTACTGGGGTACGCCGCTGCCGGTGTGGCAGTGCGACCAGTGCTGTGCGCAGGAGTGTGTCGGCGGGCTGGGTGACCTCAAGGCAAAGCCCAATTTTAGTGGACTGACCGAACCGCTCAATCTGCATCGGCCGTATGTGGATGAGATGACATATTCCTGCTCCAAGTGCGGTGGAAAAATGAAGCGGGTAGCAGAAGTCATTGATTGCTGGTTTGACTCCGGTGCCATGCCGGTGGCGCAGTGGCATTATCCTTTTGCCCAGGAAAGCGGAGGTATATTCGATGATGGGCGGTTTCCGGCGGATTACATCTGCGAGGCGGTGGATCAGACTCGCGGTTGGTTCTACAGCCTCCACGCGCTGTCCACGCTACTGTTTGACCGTCCCTGCTACAAAAATGTTATCTGTTTAGGGCATATACTCGACGGACAGGGCGAAAAGATGAGCAAGTCGCGCGGCAATGTCGTGGAGCCGCTGCCGTTGCTACAGAAGCACGGCGCTGACGCGTTGCGTTGGTATCTGTTCACGGCGGCTCCTCCCGGCAACGCCCGGCGTTTTTCCGAGGCGCTGGTTGGTGAGGTGACGCGGCAGTTTATGCTCATTCTCTGGAATGTTTATTCCTTCTTTGTCACCTATGCCAATATTGACAGGTATAATCCGGCGGAAGACAAGAGCAACCCGCCGCCGACCACTCTGGATCGCTGGATACTGTCAGAACTTAACCAGCTGGTTAAAGAAGTTACGGATGATCTTGACGGCTATAACATCACTGATGCCGGGCGCGCGATCGAGCGTTTTGTGGACTATCTCTCCAACTGGTACGTGCGCCGCTCGCGCCGCCGTTTCTGGAAGAGTGAGAGCGATACGGATAAACTGGCGGCCTATCAGACTCTTTACAAATGCCTGACAACGTTGTCGCGGCTGCTGGCGCCTTTCATGCCGTTTCTTGCGGATGAAATCTATCGGAATCTGGTGCTGACGGCATATCCTGATGCGCCGGAGAGCGTACATCTTGATGACTTTCCCGTATCCGACGAGATGTTGATAGACAAGGATCTTTCCGCCGATATGCGTCTTGCCATGAAAGTTTCCAGTCTGGGACGTGCTGCGAGGGCAGCTGCCGCCATCAAGGTACGGCAGCCGCTCTCATCTGCGGTGGTCAGGGTGCGCTCGCAGTCTGAGAAGAAGGGGTTGGCGCGTTCAAAAGAGCAGATTCTGGAAGAACTCAACATCAAGGAACTCCTTTTCAGTGACGAGGTGAGTGATTGTGCTTCTATTAGCGCCTTCAGCGAGGACGGCGAACTGGGTGTAGCGGTAGATACAAATATCACTCCGGAACTGGCACAGGAGGGACTGACGCGTGAGATTGTGCATCGCCTTCAGAACATACGCAAGACGGCCGGGTTTGAAATTGCAGATTACATAACGAGTTACTTCCAATGTGATGACTATGTACGGCAGGTTATCGTCGGCTTTGGGGCATACATCAGGCACGAGACCCTGTCGCGTGAGATAATCCTTGAAGCTCCTCCCGCTGAAGCCTTCGTTGAAGAGCACAAACTGGATGGGCATGTTATCGTGATGGGTGTGCTGAAAACTGCATGAGTGGCGGCCTCTGAAAGTGCAGAAGGGGATGGCTAATCGGCCATCCCCTTCTTTTATTCGGATTGTCGGATGTTGCCTAGACTGCAGGCAGGCAGGACAGCGCCTCTTTTACTTTCTCGTCGGTGTATTCGTAGTCGGAGAGTTTTCCCGACAGGTAGGCTTCATAGGCCGCCATATCGAAATGGCCGTGACCGGAATGGCAGAACAGTAAGACCTTCTTTTCGCCGGATTCACGGCATCTCAAGGCTTCGTCAATAACGGCGCGGATAGCGTGGTTGGTCTCCGGGGCGCTGATGAAACCTTCGCTGCGGGCAAACTGGATGCCTGCTTCAAAAGTGGGTAGCTGGTTGACAGTCCGCGCTTCGATTAGTCCCAGCTTTTTGAGGTGACTTACAATCGGTGACATACCGTGGTAGCGCAGGCCGCCGGCGTGCACGGGGGGCGGCATAAAGTTGCTGCCCAAGGTGAACATCTTGGCGATGGGAGCCATACCGGCCACGTCGCCATAATCATAGGCGTAGAGTCCCTTGGTGAGGGATGGGCAGCTTGACGGCTCAACGGCGATGATTTGTGTTTTTCTGCCCTTTGTGAGGTTATCGCGCACGAACGGCAGTGCCAGCCCGCCGAAGTTTGAGCCGCCGCCTGCGCAGGCGATGACAGCATCCGGATACTCTCCGGCCATTTCCATTTGCTTCAGAGCTTCCTGTCCAATGATTGTCTGGTGTAACAGAACATGGTTGAGAACGCTGCCCAAGGCATAGTGGGTATCATCGCGGGGAGCGGCGTCTTCAACTGCCTCGCTGATGGCCAATCCGAGCGAGCCTGGATTATTGGGGTCGGCGGCCAGTGCCGCGCGTCCGGATCCGGTGTCAGGAGAGGGGCTGGGTACGCAGGTCGCCCCCCATGCTTCCATCGTCATCCGGCGGTAGGGTTTCTGGTTATAGCTTACCCTGACCATATATATCTTGAGTTCTATATCGAACTGGCTGCAGGCGAAGGCGAGAGAGCTGCCCCATTGCCCTGCACCCGTTTCCGTGGTGAGGCGCTTTATGCCTTCCTTCTTGTTGTAGTAAGCCTGCGGGATGGCGGTATTGGGCTTATGAGAGCCGGCAGGGCTGACGTCCTCAAATTTGTAGTAGATGTGCGCCGGAGTGTCGAGCGCTTTCTCCAACCTGCGGGCGCGGTAAAGCGGAGCCGGGCGGAACTGGCGGTAAATCTCCTGAACCTCCTCCGGAATGTCGATGTAACGTTCCTGGCTCACTTCCTGTTTTATGAGTTCCATGGGAAACAGGGGCGCCAGGTCAGCTGGGACCAGCGGCTGTTTGGTCACCGGGTGCAGATAAGGCGGCAAAGGCTCCGGAAGGTCGGCCTGGATATTGTACCAACTGACAGGCATTTCCTTTTCGGGCAGGTTGTATTTGATGTTGTCCATGGTCTCCTCCTTAAATATTTTTTACTTGCGCAAAATAAAAAAAGCCTCCCGCCCGGTTGAAGGGGCAGGAGGCTTCCTAATGCGGTGCCACCCTTCTTTGTCGCGAATTTATCGCGACATCTCTGCGGGTACGCTGTAACACAGGATACCCCGGGGTTGATAACGCTCCCCTGTGCGTCCCATCCTACTATCTTTCGGACGGAGGCTCCCAAGTCCATTCAGCCGCTACGCCGACACCGGATCACACCATCCCCGGCTCTCTTTGTCTCGCTGGCAGGCTTACTATTCCTGTTCCACGCCTGTGTGATATTAAACTAGGCAAACTATATCGCAGACATTTTTATTTGTCAAACGGGTGTATGAGTCCAGCACATATTGGACTGAGAAGGATTTAAGTTTAGCATATTTATGCAACCATTGAGAGGCGGAACTTGCTTACCGTTAATACGTACTGAATGATGAGGGCGTACAGTGTTGTAAAACAATAGCCATTCAGTAAGGCTGTGATTGAACCAATAAATGGGGGCATATCACAACCGCCACAAACTAAAAAACAATAACCGCTGACAGATGGAAAAAGCCCTGTAATCTCACGATTACAGGGCTTTACTCTGCCATTTGAGCAGACCAGCTCCCGTTGCAGTAGATATTGTCTTGCTTAAAATCCGCGTTACTTGTTGTGTAACTCCCCGCAGCAGTAGTAACAGCCGTCAATTTCGTATTTAACCTTGTTTTTTGCGGCCCTCGCCGCATTTTTGGGGGATTCATGCAGCCCCAAGCTTATACGGTTCCCATAGCTCGGAATATGCGAGCAATGGAATTTATGCAATTCATGGTGCGGCCCGCCCATCCAATTTGCCTTTTTATTTAAATAATACAGTATGCCTTTGACCTCCCGCGTATAATCCGGCCAAACCGGATCATCCACAAGCTCCGGACTTTCCCACGGATCCTGACCTTCCCGCGGCTCAAAACCTGCGTACGGATCCAGTGTCCCATACCTACCCGCGCCGTCTTCCCCCGGCTCCGCCCGCGTTGGCGGACCATTCGGCGCAACATACTGCCCATTCGCCATCAAGGCGGGCGAGACGAATAAGGGATTGAAAACGTTTTCGCGAAGGACCTCGTGGCTATATAATTCGAACCTCCTCGGCCCCCAGAACTCCCATTGCGCCTCGGTAGCCGGGTTCGCATCGCTTAGCCCCTTGCCGTCGAGGCTGAACATGAAGTTGATGATTTTGGGGCTGACAGGGATTGTTGTGAGGGAAGTGTCAAAAAACTTGGTGAGGTCTGTCCGGTCTTTCCATTCTCCGCTTTTTAGCCAGAAGTCATTGTCGACCCGGAACAGAACGTTTCTGTTATGGTCTTTTATTTCTATCCAGTCGCATTTCCAGTCGCCCGCGGGGGTGCGGCCGCTCATGCGCACCCTAATAGCGGTGACGCTATTTAAGCTTACGTTTTCCGGCACATGGAAAGAATATGTATCCACGTCGCCGCGCTCAAAGTCGTTGTATAAAAATTTATCGCACAGGACTTCATAAACCCTACCGCCGTCATAGCGGATACCGATATACACGTTGTTGTCGGTACCCGACCACCAGGACCCGCTGGTTTTCACGGTGACATAACCTAAGCGGGCGCCCGGAAAAAACGTTGGTTTGCTATAAAACGAGTAGTTTCCCACATGCCTTCTGCCAATGGCGTTAAGGTTATCGACCCCGAGCAGGCAGAGCTTGCTCATATTCAGGCACTGCGTCACGGCGAGGAACGTCTGGTTCGTCGTTTCGCTCTCCATGCCGTAGTTGCCGAAATCCGCGTCAAGCTTTGCGCTGATATTCCTTTCCGGAAAGATTGTCCCGTTATCTAAATAGGTTTTCGGGTTGCTGAAGATCATCTTGATATCAGCGATCGCTTGCGCAACGTCATCATAGGTCTTACCGAGGACGGCCCTGGCAATGGCTTTATAGAACATTTTTTCTAGTTCGTCGAGCAACTCCTCAAGCGGCCCCAGCAGATTAATGTTTCTCAGGAATGCCGCGGTCTGTCCGATAAAATCCGGGAGTCCGATCATGCTGAGGTACTTTGTGAGAAACCAGTTCACGAAATTATTTTTTACCCGGCTCAAGCTATTGTTACCGCCTTCGGCGAAGATTTGGGCGGCCTTATTCCATTCCACGAGCCAGGATTTGATACCGGAATCGACGTCCATTTCCCAGTTTTGCACATACTTTGTAACTAAGGGGGTCATCCCTATCCACGCCTTCATCAAATCGTCGTGAACATCATTTCTGAGATTTATGAATTTACCCAACGGGTTATAAAAGGTGTCGTTCACGCGCCTTGACAGCATAAGATTCTGCGCGTCGTTACAGGTAAAGACGTCGCGTAAAAAATCTATGGGCGGTTCAAGACGCATGGAGGCGCTGGCGGGTACCCTTTTGTCCATATATTCTTCAACAAGCATGTGCCGCGTTGCGATCTTGGCCTTTTCCATGCTTGTGGGTATTTCGCTTATGGCGGGGAACCATCCCCCCGCGTATGAGTTCACATAGGCATGGCCAAACAAGTCGCCCGCATAATGCACCATATATCCAAGGGTAAAGGCTAAATTCTTCTCCCTCTCGGAGGTTTCGGACACGCCGAGCCTGTTGAACATCAAGTTCAGCCACCAACTCGATTCTTCCGCATGGATCGTTCCCTGACCCAATAGGATATCAGGGTAAAAGTCCGGCCCGACGGCGCCGGCGCGGAAGGCGCCCGGATGTCTAACAATGGCGTTTCCCACCATAGGAGGTACACCAAAAGTCCCAACTTTTGGCAACACGATACGGTTTACCTTCACATCCTCGATCAGCAGATTCGCCATGTAAATGTGCGTTTTGGTTTTCATGGTGATGGCCTACCTTTCTGCGAAAGGCGCGAAACGATAATGAAACCGCATTTTTCTACCTTCCGCGCCCTTAGTATGCTATTACTTTCACGCTTGTGTCAATTTTTTTCGCGCTTGCGACAATTTTGAGCCGTATTTTTGAGCAAGACTTGCTAAACCAGATTATAGTGTTTGAAAGTGGGGTTCTGTACACCGGAGGTTTAGACGATGGCGTGATGCAGGATGTTGGGGGCATCTGCTTGAATTGCTGGTGGACGAACCTGACTTTGAATGGCTCATGATAGATGCCAGCCATATCAAAATTCATCCACATGCCGCAGGGGCAGTTGGTGGCAATCAGGATAACCTATTCCTCATTGCAAACTATCTCCGTTAACTGACGGCTTAGTTTAACCTCAGACACGTCATCGCGAGCCTATCCAATCATGCGTTCAGTATGTCAAAATCCATGGCTAGTTGCAAGCAACTGTGTGAGTCCAGCACATATTGGATTTGTAGGGGACAATTGCTAATCCGCCGCCCCACCAGATGCCATGACCAAGTCCATCCTGGAGGGAGCGCAGCGACCGAAGGATCTGGAGGCGGAGAGCAACCATCCACCACCCCTCCAGATGCTCTGATCAAGTCCATCCTGGAGGGAGCGTAGCGACCGAAGGATCTGGTGGCGAGGGGTAATCATCCACCACCCCACCAGATGCTTCGTCACTCGCAGGCTCGCTCCTCCAACATGGATTTACGAACAAG
>Ga0123353_10000384_pt1 | contig 54208 bp, 38 predicted proteins | sample TergutLab28metaG_3_FD_92763 | JGI IMG/M metagenome (GOLD analysis project Ga0123353, IMG submission 92763) | Labiotermes labralis P3 segment gut microbial communities from Petit-Saut dam, French Guiana - Lab288 P3 | ecosystem: Host-associated > Arthropoda: Insects > Digestive system > Gut ... | reverse complement strand
CGTAGATCAAGGGAATAGGGTTTCGCCATAAGATTCCTCCGTGAAAAAGGCGTTCAATATCCAATAATGAAAGATTACAAAATTCCAAAACTTCTGTCCAGATCAATTCCTGATACGCTCTAATTGGATGGCAGGCAGAAGAAGAGCGATCAACATGGCGACAATCACGATGACCACAAGAAGTTCGACGAGAGTAAAAGCGACGTTGCACTGCCGCACGTTTGCATGAGAAAACGGTTGACGCTTGACTCCCCATATCACCACGCTACGATTTTGCACGATGCTATTCTCCTTGTTTTACTGGTTTGCCCCGAAATCGGAACAATCACCTGACTCTCTGGAACCTATTGTACATCCGGCGTTATGTAAAACAAGTGAGGCGCAGGAGGGATGCACTCAAATTTGCCGGTTCCTCATTGTTCAATGTTAATCTCAATCGCTCCCTCGATCAAGGTACTTCGGACTTCATAGCCCTTTTGCCGAAGTTGCTCCCAAGCCACCGGCTTGTACGTGAGTTTGCCGGTACTGAAAATCAACGTCGTCGGTGTCGTCCATTCCAGGAGCCGATCCGTCTGCAATGAACGACCGCCATGATGCGGTACGACCACAATTTCCGTCGGCATCGGCTCTCGTAATAAAAACGGCGATGGTTCTCTGCCGTCTAAATCGCCCGGCAATAACATTCCTGTGCCACGATGTTCCACACGCAGCACCAAACTCGTTGCGTTCGTGTTGTGCCGCTCTTCAAATTCCTCCTTCGGCGGATGAAGAAGGATCGACTTCGGCAGTCCGTAGTCTGATAAATCGTCTCCTTCGCCGATCACCCGAACAGGAATCCGTTTGGCTTCCAACTTTTCCATTAACAACGACCACGCGGTTTGATCGGACGCACTTTGAATTTCTGTGGTGTATGGAGAAATCAGCACGGTTCCAATCGAAAACCGATCCAACAGTAGCGGCACGCCATTGAAATGATCGTTGTCAGGATGCGAAATCAAAATTGCGTCAATATGTGTTTTGCCGAATCGCCAAATCGCCCTGCTCATTGCATCGGTTGCATATCGCGGTGAAGTCAGCGAGCCTGCGTCGCAGATAATCATTCGGTTATTCGGGGTCGTAATCAGCACGCTGTTGCCGTGTCCGGTGGACAAAACCGTGAGTGTCAAGCGATCCGACCGATGGCGTTCAAAGTCCCGATAGCATCCCGATCCAACGCCGATGAGAATCCACCCGATCAAAGCGGTCAGCAGAATCCGCCAACGAGGACGGCGAATCGGCAAAAACGTGAAGCAAGCAAACACACCGTAAAAACCGAGATTCCACCAGCCCGGCGGTCCGGGCACCCAGTAGTGTCCGCCGAGGCGTTGAAACCATGCGATCAGTTCCAGCAGTACCCAAAATGACCAATCGGTGGCGGTACCGAAGATGCTACCGATCACCGGAACCTGTCCGATGATTGCCGTGATGAAGCCGCAAGCCATCGCCGGTATCAGCGGTAGCCAAAGAAGTGCGTTGACCGGCACTGCAACCAGCGAAAAAACATGAATGTTGCTTAACAGGATCGGCGTGGCGAAAAACCAGATTGCCGTACTGATAAGCAAGGCATTCACAAACCAACGGAACATTCTGACGATTCGGCGAACACTCCCCCATGGAGTCAATTCGACTTGTTCGACATCACGCAAAGAACCCCCATCGACAGCAGTCGGACTTGTTGCAGAGGGAAGGGGTAGTAAATTCATGCCGGCAACGAGATGTTTCCGAATTTTACCCTCGGAAGTTTGCAATAGTGTTTGGTATATGTATGGCAACCACAGAAAACTACCGATAGCAATGAAAGAGAGTTGCGCCCCGAATTGAAAGAGTTCCGATGGATTGACAAGCAAAACAATCAATGCCGACGCACTAAGAAGATTCACCGCCGACGTTGCTCGGTTCACGTAAAGTGCAATCGCAAAAGAACATGTGAGCGCAACCGCTCGGATGGCAGGTGTGCGGACATCCGCAAGAAGCAGGTAAAACAAGATGAAGAGGATCATCGCAATGGCAGTTTTGCGCCGGGAAATTTTCAGCAACCGCAAGAACCAAGCACCAATGCCTGCGATCAGGGTAACGTGAAGTCCCGATATTGCCAAGAGGTGCATCGTGCCGGTTTCGATCATCCTTTGTCGGACTTCGTCGTCAACGGATTCTCGCACACCAAAAATCATCGCTTCGGCAATGGCAATCGTTGGGGAACTCAAATGCCGTTCGAGATTGGCAAGACCAGTACGGCGGACAGATTCGATCCAACGACCGGGAGAAAATTGATTGCTGCTCAAAAGTGAAACGGCAGTGTTGTCGGAACATCGGAGCAAAGCACGAGTCCGCCGTCCGCGCAGGTAATCATCGTAATTGTAATCGCCGGGATTACTCGGTTCAGGGGGTTGCAATAATTCGCCGAAGAGTTGGAGTTGATCGCTGATGCGAAAATGGCGGCAATCGTCATAGACAGTAACCAAAACGTTGCCGACGACGGGAATCCAATCTTTGCCGTCCCGCAGTTGTTTGGCACGAAGAGTGAACACGGTCTTTTCAGAAGACTCAAAGATTTGTCCCGGAAAAGAAGGCGGCTTCGGATAAAATCGAGGCATTTCGACGACGGTTCCGATCAATGCGGCAGGCTGGGCAAGAGCGGAGGGCGTAAGCCCCCCGGTAATTCCACCGGCGTAACAACCGATGTCATTGTCTGCAAAGCGATACCAATGATCGTGATGCCAAAAACCAAAGAAGGCGGCGCAGGCAACGATGAGAGTGAATGAACGAAAACGGAAATAGGCATACCAAACAATAAGAGCGGCGAAGCAGAAAAGTGTCCAGAAGAGAGCAGGCGGGGCGAGGAGCCGGTCAGCAAGAATACCGGCGATGGCAGCGACGAGCAATGGCGGCAAAGGCTGGGACGGAATCTTCGTCGGCATGCAGCGATTGTAGTGCGAAAAGCAAACACGGTCAACTAGACTGCGTCTGCTCGCAAAACGAACCCTTTTGAGGAACCGCCCTGCCCGATAGGACAGGGAATAATTCCCCTCCTTGGAGGGGTGGTCTCCAGACGATAGGGTCGATTGACATTTTCTCCATTTCATTGTACCATCTGTCCATCCATGCATATTATCATTTTTGAGGATCAACACACGCCGCAACTTTTTCCGGCAACGATTGCCCGACCGGCGTTTGCCATCAATGTCGGAACCTACCGGCTTATTGATCTTGCCCAGCGGTTCGGCAGCCACGTCGAAGTGATGGTGCGCCCCTATCTTCGGGAAATTGTCAAATTAGACTTTCCAAACCTGTGGTCTCCCGAAAAAGGCACGCGCACCTCGCCGATTTTGGCACTTAACGCTCGGGTTGTCCCGCATGTTGATCTGCTCCAAAAAATACAGGAAATCGGCAAACAAGGACAATCCGGCATTGTGCATACTCATCACAGTATCGCCTGCGCTTTTTTTGCCAAGGAAAATCCCTTCCCAAATGATTTCGTTGGTTCTGCCCAGTTGACCGGCATTATTGAGGATATGAATCTCAAACCGCTCGATGTGCAAATTCCGATGCTGGAGTATGCCCACGATATTGTCCGGTATCAGTTGAAGATCATGAACGACAACATGAATGATCGGCTCAATACCGGAACATACAAAGAAATTGCGGATGGCGTGTTCGCCGCCGGAGGTCAATCGTTGGGACCGCATTGTGTTACGGATAGTACCAACGGTCCCATCATTTTTGAAGAAGGTGTCCGAATAGGTCCCTTTTGCTATTTCCGGGGACCCGTCTATGTCGGGAAAAATTCCAAAATTATCGAGTATGCCGCCCTAAAAGATGCCGTTTCCATCGGTAGCACGGCAAAGATCGGCGGTGAAGTCGAAGCGTCCGTGGTTGAACCGTATTCCAATAAACAGCATCATGGTTTTTTGGGACACAGTTATCTTGGCAGTTGGGTCAATCTTGGAGCGGGAACGAGTAACAGCGACCTGAAAAACACTTACGGCGAAGTCGTGATGGAGTATGCGGGAGCAAAGGTCAAGACGGGAATGCAATTCGTCGGCAGTTTTGTGGGTGATTATGCTAAGACAGCGATCAACACGAGCATTTTTACGGGAAAAACCATCGGAGCATGCAGTATGCTGTACGGTTTTATTACGACGAACGTTCCGAGTTTCGTGAATTATGCCCGAACGTTCGGTCAGGTTACGGAAACCGCCATTGAGACGCTTGTTTCGACGCAAGCCCGAATGTTTGCCCGAAGAAAAGTGGAACAGCGTCCGTGCGATATTCAACTGCTCCGTGACATTTATGAAATGACGAAGCACGAGCGGCAACTTGCCAGTGAGCCGCTCTCGTTGTAACACACAGTTCCATTGTTCGGAACTATCTGCCCATCTCGTGGAGGGCTGCGATGCACTTTGCGATGCGATCGAAACTGTCCGGTGTTTTTTCGTCTTCGACGACATACCATTCGGTACTCCCGTCTGCGTCGAGCAAATCGAAGACTCGTTCCCAATCGACCTCGCCATCACCGATGATCGGATCGTTCTGACCGGCTTCCTTAAAGTGAACAGTCCTTGAGCGTCCTTTGAACTTTTCGATCATTTTGTAGGGATCGCCGCCGCCCATCTGATAGTTGCCTATGTCCATCTGCATCACGACAGCCGGTACGGTTGCATCGAAGAACCGCTCCCAAGCCGGAATGCCCTCGATCAACTTGGCATCGCCGCCATGGGCATGGTAGCCCACGTACAGCCCAAAGGGCTTCGCTTTTTCCGCTATTTTGTTGAATTCTTCCGCAATCGCCTTGTTCTTTTCGACATCGTGCAGTTCTTGGTTGATGCCGCCGGGAACGATCATGAACTTCGTGCCGAGTATCTTGTGAATTTCAGCAGTCTTTTCAAATCGATCTCCGCGAAGTTCATTGATACCAGTGTGCGTTCCACTGCATTTCAAGCCGTTGTCATCCAACATCTTTCGGATGTCTTTGATGTCGTTGTTGTAATAACCGGCAAACTCGACACCTTTGTAGCCCAATTGGGCGATTGTGGCGAGCGTGGCGGCAAGGTCTTTCGCCGCAGCATTGCGGACGGAATAGACCTGAACTGAAATCGGAACCTTCTTGTTTGCGTTGCGAGACCGTCGTCTCTCACGAAGTTGTTTCATTCGAGGAACTCTGTTTTGCCCAAACGAAACGGGGGACATCGAAGCCGCAGCCAAGGTGGACAATGCGGCAGTCTGCAAAAATGCACGGCGATTCATGAAACACTCCTTTAATGTGAAAAGGGAAAATGATGTAAACTATTCCCCATTATGACGAAAAATCACAAGAAAGGGAAGGGGGCACGAGAATGCACCCTCGCCCAACCTCCGTCATTCCCGCGTAGGCAGGAATCGAGCGAGAAGAGCGGCGGACTGATGCCCGCCGCTCGTGGTAACAGATTAACCTTTGCAACCGCATTTGCAGCAACAGCAGCAGTTGCATCCGCCCTTACAGCAATCGCCACCGCCTTGGGCTTTCTTGGCGGCTTTCTCCTTTTTCTCCTGAATAGCGGCTTGAGCAGCGGCAAGTCGTGCCACCGGCAAACGCAATGGCGAACAACTCACGTAGTTCAAACCGATCTTGTGGCAGAACTTCACCGATGCAGGATCGCCGCCATGCTCGCCGCAAATCCCCAACTTGATGTCCGAACGAGTCGATTTGCCCTTCGCAACGGCAATCTCCATCAAGCCGCCGACCCCTTCCTGATCCAATGTCTGGAACGGATCCGCCGGGAAAACGTCCAGTTCCTGGTACTGGTTAATGAAACTGCCGTAATCATCTCGGCTGATACCGAGTCCTGTTTGCGTCAGGTCGTTCGTTCCGAAACTGAAGAATTCGGCACTCTCGGCGATCTTGTCGGCGGTAATACAGGCTCGCGGAAGTTCGATCATTGTACCGACGAGGTAATCTGCCGTAACACCGGCTTCCTTGAAGACATTCGCCGCAGCATCACGGATGATCTTTTCCTGATTACGATACTCCGTAACATTGCCGACGAGCGGAATCATGATCTCTGGATGGCAATCGATTCCTTCCTTCATCACGGCAACCGCCGCCTGGCAAATTGCCGTCGCCTGCATCCGGGTAATTTCAGGATAAACGATTCCGAGTCGGCAACCGCGATGTCCAAGCATTGGGTTCGCTTCGGCAAGTTCATGGACACGTTGGGCAACCTTTTCCGCCGAAATCTTGAGTTTCTTGGCGAGTTCCGCCTGATCCTTTGCCTCGTGCGGCACGAATTCGTGGAGCGGCGGGTCGAGCAAGCGAATCGTTACCGGTCGTCCCTTCATTGCCCGGAAAATGCCCTCAAAGTCTTCACGCTGATACTTCAAGAGAGGTGCGAGTGCTTTTTCACGGGCTTCGACGGTTTCGGCAAGAATCATCGCCCGGAAGTCATCGATTCGGTCAAAGAACATGTGTTCCGTTCGTGTCAGACCAATTCCTTCAGCACCGAGAGCAATCGCCTGGTCAGATTCCTTCGGATTGTCGGCGTTCGTACGAACACCAAGTTTGCGGAAGCGGTCGGACCAACTCATCAACTGCTGGAAGCACTGGTACAGCGGTGCATCTTTCGGTTTGAGCGTATTCTCGAATAGCACCTGCAAGATTTCGGAAGGCGAAGTCGGAACCTGCCCTTCATAGACGTTTCCTGAGAAACCGTCCACGGAAATCCATTCCCCTTTCTTGTAAGCTTTTCCGCCAACCGTCATCGTTTCGGCTTTGTAGTCAATCGAAATGGCTTCGCAACCGCACACGCAGGCTTTTCCCATCTGACGGCTGACCAGTGCGGCGTGCGAGGCGGCACCGCCGAACGAAGTCAGAATGCCTTTGGCAACCTTCATTCCGCGAAGGTCTTCCGGCGTTGTTTCTCTGCGTACTAAAATGATTTGAGCATTATTGTCCTTTTGCCATAGTGCTTCGGCTTCATCGGCATGGAAGCAAATCTGACCGGTTGCCGCACCGGGACCGGCATTGATCCCCTTCGCAATCGCCTTTTTCCCCTTGAGACCTGCACCGCCGAAAACCGGCTGCAACAGTTGCGTAACATCATTCGCCGGAATGCGGGAAATCGCCATTTCGGGAGTGATGAGTCCTTCGTTGACCATCTCGACGGCGGAGCGAACGTGAGCAAAACCGGTGCGTTTAGCGTTTCGGGTCTGGAGCATCCAAAGATTTTGGTTCTCAATCGTGAACTCGATGTCCTGAATGTCCTTGTAGTGATTTTCCAGCCTCATGGCAACTGCCTTGAACTGTTCCCAGCACTTCGGCATATCTTTGGCAAGCGATTCTTCGATTCGCTTGGGCATTCGGATACCGGCAACGACATCCTCCCCCTGCGCATTGATGAGGTAATCGCCGGTGATCCCTTTTTCGCCGGTCGCACCATTTCGGGTGAGTGCCACACCGGTCGCACATGTGTCCCCCATATTTCCGAAGACCATCGCTTGCACATTCACGGCGGTCCCCCACTCGTGAGGAATACCGTAGGTTCGGCGATAGACAATCGCCCGGTCATTCATCCAAGAGCCGAAGACGGCACCGATCCCGCCCCAAACTTGTTCCATGGGGTCTTCCGGGAAGTCCTTGCCGGTCTGCTTTTTGACGGCGGCTTTGAATTCCTTGACGAGTTCTTTGAGGTGTTCCGGTTTCAGATCGGCATCTTCTTTAACACCGGCTTTATGTTTCTTGGCTTCGAGCAGTTCTTCAAACGGATCAATGTCGGTTTTGGATTTCGGCTTCATGTCGAGAACGACATCGCCGTACATCTGAACAAAGCGGCGGTAGCAGTCCCAGGCAAAACGTTCGTCGCCGGATTTTTTGGCGAGCACTTCGACGGTTTTGTCGTTGAGACCAATATTGAGAACGGTATCCATCATACCGGGCATCGATTCGCGGGCACCGGAGCGGCAGGAAACGAGGAGCGGCAGGTCTTTGTGATCGCCAAATTTTTTACCCATCGTTTTTTCGATGGTTGCCATTGCCTCGTTGACTTGGGCAACGAGTTCCGGCGGATATTGCCGACCATTGGCGTAGAAGTAAGTGCAGACTTCGGTGGTAATCGTAAAACCGGAGGGGACGGGCAGTCCAATTTTTGCCATTTCGGCGAGGTTTGCCCCTTTTCCGCCGAGAAGATTTTTCATCGTTGCGTCGCCGTCCGTGCCGTCTTTTCCGAAGTTGTAAACGTATTTAGCCATAACATGCTTGTTTGTAAAGATTGACGAAATGTTTGTGTGCCGACACTTTGTCTGCACAGAATTCAATCCGTGACATTTTAACGGATTGTGCGGGAAATGTCAACCGGCTACACGAAACGACACGAGGATTGCTTGCAACTCGCCCAGAAAACTGCCCCCTTTACTTCGTTCGATTTCGGAATATAATGAGCGGTTGCCGTTGCTGGTAAATTTTCTTTCCGATGATCGAAGAACTCAAAGACGAAGAACTGCTCCGCAAAATCGGCGGCAGGTTTAGGCTTTCCGCACTGATCCAGAAAAGGCTCGTTGCTCTGAACGAAGGAACTCCTTCGGCGATAGATTATGGACGTAACAGTTCCTCGGCAACGCGGGATCGGTTGAACACCACCATTCAGGAAATTTTGCAAGATAAAATCTATCTTAATACCGACGATAACGTACCAGTACGCCATGACGGCGGTGTCAGTATGGTTCTTGATACCGAATTTACCGAAGGATATTAGCGTTGCAGCGCAATGCCCTTTTTTGTCGATAACAATAGGGGCGCACCAACGTACCGACGAAATGATCCGGTCAGTCCACATTGTCTTGAAGCGGAACCGGCAAAGAAGGCAACGCGGGCACGTCCCATGCCGCTCATTGGTATCGGTAGCCCTACCGAAAGTCAATTCCCGCTTTCCGTGCTTGCGAGTGTTGCAGATGCCGACGGATGTGATACAGTCGTCCATCTTTCACGAACTTCGCTCCCGTTTGCTTGAACCAAAAGGAGACATCGTTCTCCACGCAGACCTCACGGATGTCCAACACCCAATCGTAATGGCACGGACGTGCCTCGTAACCCGACTCGCCGCTAACGACCACCTGCTCCACCCATGTGCCAATGTCGTAAGAACGCAAATCAATCCGACTCAATAGCGGTTCGCAGATGATCGTCTTGTGCTTGATGGATGCCGACTTGTAAATCGGCAAGCGATACTCCGCTCTGTCTTGGTTTTCAACGGTACAACAAATCGTTACATGTTCGTAACCGGCACCCCAATCGTCGGGCACACATCTTGCCAAGCGGTCAATGCGTTTGGTAATCATCAAGAAATGCAAGTCGCTGCGTTCCCGGATCATGTCCCACGCTTCGCTGCGCCACTCGTCGGCATCTTCTACGAAGAAGTCAGAAGTGAAACAAGTATAGACCGTCGTTCCTGCCGGTATTTTGTATTCGCCGTTGCGTTTTCGTTGGATGGGCAAGTCAAAGTTTTTCGTTTTTCTGACGAGGGTGCTGTCGATGTCATGCTTTGCATCTCGGCGATAGACGTAGCAGTATCGGCACCCTTCGCTCAACTTGCGGCAACCATGCCAGAGATTCCACATTTTTGAGTTACAATCCATTGGGACTGTCAAAGCTGATTTGCCGATTCTTGTCTTTGGATTTGTGTTGCGTTGCCGATTTTACCACTGCCTCCGGCAACGGCAAGTTCATTCTTGCTCCATCCAAAATCTCCTGTATCGTTACAATTTGCAACTTCGGCGTTTTTCGGGGCATTGATAAGCCGGGCATGTCATCCACATGTCCCAATGCCGCCGCTTCTTGCAACATCGGTTTCGTCGGTTCTTCCAATGTCAACAGTACACCGGCTACCGCTCCTTCACGATCCATGACTCCACGCAAGTCTCGCACGTCTTTCACGGAGACATTGCCCGACTTCACCGAAAACAAAGCGATACCGCCAACGGTATATGCGGTACCATCAATCCCTTTATCCGACCCTTTCTTGTCGTTGATCTTCGCTTGATTATCGGTGTAGGTAAGAATCGCCCACTTTTCAAATTCTTTGCGCAAGCGATCATCTTTTTTGTGTGCTAACGCCGTTGCCGCTTCGAGGTCTTTCGGTATGCCAAACAGTTGGATTTGTTGTTCAATATCGTTACCATAGCGGTCTTTCAAACGTTTTAGTATTAACGACACAGCATTGTAGGTAATGTCAATGCCGATCCATTTTCGACCTAGTGAATGAGCGGCATCGACTGTGGTACCGCAACCGCAGAAAGCGTCCAGTATCACGTCTCCTTCGTTGGACGAGGCTTTGATGATGCGTTCCAACAGTGCAAGCGGCTTCTGCGTTGCGTAACCGAGACGCTCTGGATCGTTGGCATTGAGGATGTTCATTTGCCACCAATCTTCGGGGATTTTACCGAGCGGATGGGGTTTATAAACTTTTGACGTTCCTTTGTGTTTTCCCCACATCGCGTCATCTTGTCGTCCGATCCCTTCCGCTTGATAGGGAATCCGCACATCGTCGGCGTTGAATATCACAGTCTTTCCCTTCGCATAACGGAAAATCGTGTCATGCCGCCGACCGAAATCGTCTTTTGGTGAACCACCTCCCCGATAGCACCAGATGATTTCATTACGAAAATCACCACCCCTATCGCAGAAAATGGCATCGAGAATAATTTTTAGATAATGCGATGCGGTCGGGTCGCAATGAACATAAAAACTGCCTGTCGGTTTCAATACTCGCCAGATTTCGGCAAAGCGGATTGCCATATTGACGAGATAGGCAAGCATTGCGCCTTTGCCGAGTACCTTTTCGAGTCCGAGAATGGTGTCAACTAGCCGCCGCGTATAACGTTGGTCTTTGCGGAGAATGTCGAGTTGAAGTTCCGCCGAAAGCCCCCATTCCCAGGTATCAACAAAGGCTTGCGACTGGGCTATGTCGTCTTTTCCGACGTTATTATAAATCTGGTTGTAGTTCCGATTGCTATTGAACGGCGGATCGACGTAGCACAAGGCGACGGTCTCATCGCCGATATGCTTTTGCAAAACTTCCAAATTGTCGCCGTAAAATAGTTGATTCATTGTGGGTTCCACTACTCAAACCATTTTCCCGCTACCTTAAACACTTCGGGCAACTTTGCCACGTTGGGTCCGCCGGTCTGTCCCATATCGGGACGACCGCCGCCGCGAGTGCCGCCGATAATGGAAGCCAACGACTCGATCCACTTAACGGCACTCAAACCTTTGGCAACCAAATCGCGGCTCAAACCGGTCAGCAGCGTTACCTTGTCCCCTTCCGTGTAAGCAAGCACCACTGCCGTCGACTCCGACTTTTGTTTAATCTGGTCGAGCACCTGCCGGGCTGCGTTCAAGTCCGCGAAGGGAAGTACGCTCGTAATCAATTTCAACGTCCCGATGTCCGCTCTGCCCACTACCGTCGCCGCACCGGCAAGCAACTCATCGACATTGACGGTTTGCCGACCATCGGTGGGGGTAGCCCCGCCGCTCTTTGCCTTCTTCTGTAATTGCTTGACCTGCTCCGAAAGCGACGCAATCTTCTCCGGTATCTTCTCCGCCGGAATCTTTAACGTGGCAGCGATGCTTTGCAACAGTGCAGAATCTGCTAATACTTTTTCAACGGCTTTCTGCCCGGTCAATGCAGTGATGCGTCGGACACCAGACGCAATGCTTTCCTCCGATATGATCTTGAACAGCCCGATTTGACTCGAATTCGTCAGGTGCGTACCGCCACAAAGTTCTATGCTTGCGCCAACGGTTACGGCACGTACTTTTTCTGGGTATTTTTCGCCGAACAACATCATTGCACCCGCCTTTCGCGCTTCTTCAATCGTCATTTCTTCGCTTTTCACGTCCTGCGACCAGCGAATTTCCATATTTACGGTTCGTTCGATTTCAAGGAGTGTTTCTTTATCGACTGCTTGATGATTGGTGAAGTCGAAACGCAAAATGTCGGCATCGACTTTCGAACCCTGCTGTTCGGCGTGAGAGCCGAGTTTTTGTCGCAACACAAAGTGCAATAGATGGGTTGCTGTGTGTGCACGAGCAATGGCTTGTCGGCACTCTGCGTCAACGTTTGCAAACACCATGTCGCCGACTGCGATGGTGCCATTCATGAGATACCCGTCGTGCAATGTCAATTCACCATCAATCTGTGTTGTTTTAAGCAAGAAATTTGGCACCGAAGGTCCCATTCCTGTGAGTGTTCCCAGATCGCCAACTTGTCCACCTTTTTCGCCGTAGAAGGGCGTCTTATCGAGGACAATCTTGAATGGAGAATCGGTGTGTTCGATGATTATTCTGCCTAGTTCTTCATGGTTGACGTTACATTGTGCATTAGAACCAATGCACATGTTTTCGACGAGTTTCCCGTCAGCAAGAATAGCGATAACCTGCGCCGTGCATTGACTTTCATCATATCCCACGAACTCCGTCTTGTGCGTCTTCTTAATTTCCGCGAGTGGATCATCCTTAAAGAGTGCTCCCTTCTCTGCGCTGCCGGAGATTTCGCCGTGATGCTCCATTTCCCTCCTAAATCCTGCCCAGTCGAAACCGAAGCCGCGCTCCGATGCCAACGTCTCGAACAACTCCGGCGGAAAACCGAAAGTCTGGTACATGTCGAAAATGTCTGCTCCAGAGACGGCGGGAGTGTCGGCGGACGCACCGGCGGGCTTATGCCCGCCACTCTTTGTGATCGCCGTGAAAATCTTTTCGATCTTGTCGAGACCGCTGTCCACAGTGCCGATGAAATGTTCCTCTTCGGTTTCAATCACTTTGGCAACGCGAGTCGTCGTTTCGGCAAGATCAGGATAAGGAACCTGCATCATTTCGGCAACCTTCGGAACGAGCAGATGCAGAAACGGTTCCTTATTTCCCATCTGATAGCCGTCTAGCACTGCCCGGCGGAGCAGGCGGCGGATGACATACTTTTCCTCTTTGTTGCCGGGATAGACATTTTCGTGTACCGCAAAGGCACACGCCCTAATGTGATCCGCAATACGCCGCAACCGGCGACCATTGTCGCTGGCGGGATCATATTTTACGCCGAGAACTTCCGCTGCCGATTCGACCAGCGGACGCAGAATGTCAATGTGGTAGTTGGTATCGACTCCCTGCAACACGGCGGCACAGCGTTCGAGTCCCATGCCGGTGTCGATGTTCTTGCTGGGCAAGGGTCGCAAATTGTCCGGCGGTTCGCCGACTCTATTAAACTGTGTAAACACAAGATTCCAGATTTCGACGGGACCGCCCGGCGTATCGTAATAGATTTCACTGCAAGGACCGCACACGCCGTCAGGACCCTGACTTGGTGCAGAGGCGGGCCAAAAATTTTCGTCTTCGCCGAGGTATTGCAGACGTTTTTTCGGCAGTTTGATTTCTTTGAGCCAGATTTCGGCGGCTTCGTGGTCATCGAGATAGACAGTGGCGGAGAGTTTTTTGGGATCAATGCCGAGCCATTTTTTGCTGGTGAGGAATTCCCAAGCCCAGTGGATGGCTTCGCGCTTAAAGTAATCGCCGAAACTGAAATTTCCGAGCATCTCGAAGAAGGTGTGATGATACGCCGTGCGTCCGACGTTGTCGATGTCGCCGGTACGCAGGCACTTTTGGCACGTCGTTGCCTTTGTGAATTCGAGTTTGACACGTCCGAGGAAGTGATCCTTGAATTGGTTCATTCCTGCCGGTGTGAAGAGTACAGAGGGATCCCATTTTGGCACCAGTACATCGCTGGGCTTGCGGGTATGTCCTTTGGTTTCAAAAAAAGCGAGGTATTTTTCGCGGAGTTCGTTTGTTTGCATGGGGAGGTTCTGCGTGATTTGCTAACCCACAACTTCTAAAAAAGTGCAGTGCGAATCCACTGTCAACCTCCGCCATTATACCACTGAAACGATAATCGGCAAGGTTGACATTACCCTCTTGTATTTTATTTTACAGTGTCTAATCGGCATCAACGTCTTTTCTCTGACATCGGAAATCATTGGTGTATAAACCTTGGATACTTTCGGTTTGGTGCCCTTCAATGCTTGCGACTTTGGTGTTGCAAGTAAATCAGAACGTCGGCGGAATAAACGTGTTCGGATTGGACGGCGGACTCGGTGGAGTCAGGAATGTTTCGGTCGGTACTATCGGGGCAAAGGCAGGAGCCGGAAAGACCGAAGCACCGGCTGACGGAACGGAATCCGGCGGTGTAACAACGGCAGAACCTCCAATTCGCGGCACACCATCGGCATGGGCGGTTTGCCGAAATTCTTCTGCGCGAGCAACGATTTCCGAACCCGGAACAATTTTCTCCGGTTGGAGATCGAATTCGTAATACTTGTGATCCGTTAATTTACCGGGCAGCAACACTTCGGAAACAAAGTCGAGACCGACCCACTGATACCAAGGAGCGGAGACCGGCATCAATACCGTTTTGGTCTCGTAGCCTTGTTTGACAACCCGAAATTCCCTTTTGCCATAGTGAACGAAGTTTGTTGAAAACGGGGTGCGTCCGATTTCTTTTCCGTCGAGATAAACGGTCGCACCGGGAGGATTGCTCCCGACGCTCATTCGTCGCAGGACACAACCGCAAAACGTCGGCACAGTCAACAGGATGACGAGAAAAAGACAAAGTCTGCTGCGCATACTGGATGATATAAAAAATGCCGACAAGCGTCCAGAGCAGTTTCGGCGGCGATTTCATTGATACTCTGCAATGTCCTATTTTGACAAGATAAAACACAAGCCGGCATGGAGCGCAGCGGAATGAGACTGATTGTTTTACAACGAGAATGCAATGCGGAGACACACATGCCAGACACAGACGTTACACAAATAGAATATGTACCTTAACGGGTGTATGCGTCGGAGCGTTGATCACTCCATGGCACAACTGTATGACAGCAAGCACGCAAAACGCAACGGCACACAGGGGTTCTAATCGGCATGTTCCCACGTTTGACCGCTTATGAGTGCCGTGATCCGAGCATGAAGATCGATGATGTTCTGCCACTGTCGGGCAGAGATCGTTATTCGTGTATTGGTCGGCGACTCGTTCGGAGAGGTGGGGACAGATCGTACCGTTGAAATGAGATGCCGGAGGCGAAGATGCAAATACTGCAAAAACGCCTCCATCTGTGCGGCTTGCTCCGGCGACAGGTCCTTTGGCAGAGCCGACAAGGTCAGCATCTGCAACGGCAACAGTTCTGTCTTGCCTCCTAAACTGCCAAAAATTTCTTTCGCTAATAACTTCGACGATTGCGTCCAATTTGATGTTTTATTGTCCAACGTTCGACTCAAAAAGTCCCATTCCTCGCCATCGGTTCCCATGGGAACTGCAACGGATAGGTCCGCTTCATTAAGTGCCGCCAACCGCTCCGCAATGTCGGTGGTCGATCCGAAGAGCAAGAGGGATCGCCCCACCGTAATAATATCGCCCGGCAGCAACCGCCAAATACGCACTGTCTCGCCATTGACTTTGGTGCCGTTGGTGCTTTGCAGGTCGGTCATGAGAACCGCATGATTGCTTTCATGAATCTTGAGATGATTCCGGCTCACGCGGAAATCGTTCAGTTGAATCAGATTCCCCTCTTCCCGCCCGATGGTAACAGGTGTCGCTACCTGATGAAATTCTCTCCCTCGATCAGGACCATCCAATATCCGAACTGTTACCAATGCCATAATTTAGGGGTTACTTGTAGGTTTGATCCCGATTTTCTCCCGATAGTATAAATGATTATTTTCTAAAATCAAGAATCAGCAGTCTCGACCGTAGGAACGATTCTTGCGTCTGCCGCAAAACATGAAATTGCAGTTGCATCAAATTCCAAATAGCATTATAATACCGCCGCTTGGCGGACATAAAACGGTAATCCACGCCAAAAATTCACGTTAAGAAATTAAGAAATTCAGTAATGAGCACATTTCGCATCCATCGGACGGCATTATTCTCGGTAGTTTTTCTCTCAATCGCCGTATTGAGTGTCGGCGTAGGAACGGGGCACGCACAGGACTTGAGTGCCTCGCTTTTGCCGCTGAAACCGATGGCTCAGGATCGGACCGTCGCTCAGACCTTTATCCTTTGTTTGGAGACATCGCACATTTCGCGACGCACCCTCGATCCATCGGTCTCTAAAGAGGCACTTCGGCTCTACATCAAAACACTGGATCCGCGAAAAATGTACTTTTATCAGTCGGACATTGACGAATTCCGGGCAAAGTACGAGTCGAGACTCTGTGAGTTGCTCAAACAGAAACCGGTGGATGTTCAGCCGGCATTTGACATTTATAACCGGTATCTGGATCGGCTCAAGGAGAGAGTCGAGATGGTGCAGAAAATTCTGGCAACCCCGATTGACTTTACGATGGATGAAGAATACGTCGTTGACAAAATGAAAGATTTTACGCTTGACGAAAACATTATCAAAGCAAAGGGGCTCCAGGGTTTTGCCAAAACGACGGAAGAGGCTTATGACCGATGGCGCAAGCGGATTAAAAGCGAACTCCTTGATGCGAAAACCGATGCGGTCATCAGTGAGCAGAAACGAGAAAAAGCCCTCGCCGAAGGAAAAGAACCGCCGGAGGTCGATCAACGTGATCCAGTCGAACGTGTCCGAAAACGCTTTATCAGTTTACAGCGGCAAAAGCGGCTCGAAGGACGTATTGAAAGTGTCGAGATTCTTGAAAATGTCCGCAGGCAGGCACATGATGAAGTACTCGAACAGTTTCTCAGTGCTATTTCCGGGGCTCTTGATCCCCACTCGGATTATATGTCCCCTTCGACTGAGAGGCAATTCGTCGACGATATGACCAAAAATTTTGAAGGGATCGGTGCGACCCTGTCGTCCGAAGATGAATACATTGTTGTCCGGGGTATCGTCAAAGGTGGTCCCGCTGAAAAATCGGGTGAAATCCATCCAAACGACAAAATACGAGGGGTAGGACAGGGAAAAGAGGGAAAAATCGAGGAAGTCATTGATTTCAAGGTTATTGATGTTGTCAAACTGATCAGAGGTCCTAAGGACACCATTGTACGGTTGGAAATACTGCCGGACGGTAGAACTCCCTCCAAAATTGTCGAAATTGTTCGGGACACGGTTACTTTGGAAGATCAAGCCGTTCAAAGGGATATTTTTGAAGTTGGCAGGAAAGCGGACGGTACGCCTCACAAGGTCGGTTTCATTCAACTTCCGGGCTTTTATCGCGACACAGGGGCTCTACAACGACGTGAACCCGGTGCCAGAAGTGCAACTTCGGACACAAAGAAAATACTTAAGGAACTCGTTGAAAATAATGTTGATGTGGTTGTCCTTGATCTGCGTTATAACGGTGGCGGCTCTCTCGAAGAAGCGATTGAACTGACGGGGCTTTTCCTCGGATCGGGAGTGGTTGTCCAAGTAAAAGACGAAGTGGGCAGTCGCCCCCGACCAAGAGCCAATTCCGATCCCAGTTGCGATTGGACAGGACCACTGGTTGTTGTAACAAACAAATTCAGTGCCAGTGCCAGTGAAATTTTTGCCGGAGCAATCAAAGACTATAGACGCGGTCTGATTGTCGGCGATTCCACCACGCTCGGAAAGGGAACGGTACAACATGTCATCGACTTGAGTGAGCGGATCATGATGGGAGGGGGGGACTTTGGATTGGCAAAAATTACGATCCAGGGGTTTTACCGACCCAGTGGAATCACAACACAAGGGATAGGAGTCGCAGCCGATATTGTACTCCCCTCCGGCTCTGATGTGAGGGAGGGAATTACGGAGGCGGAATTGGACAATGCGCTGTCATTGAAAAGAGTTGATGCGGTTATCTTTACGCCAAAACAGTATGTAACTCCACAGATTGTTGCCGAATTAAAAAGGCGGTCTGACATACGGATCAGGGAAAGTGAAGACTTTACAAAACTGCTGGACCAGATCGTTGCGTACAAAGACAGTCGGTCAAAAAGAGTCATACCACTCAATGAAGCGAAGTATCTGGAAGAAGAGAAACGTAGTAACTCCAGTGAGTGGGAACGCGAAGAATTGGAGGATTTGTTTAGCAAAGAGAAAAAAATCAGGCGGAATTTCTACGTTGACGAAGTATTGGCAATCACGGTCGATTATTTGAACGTAGCACAGGAATCGGGAGTGATGTTTCCAACAGAGCGGACTGTCCAGCCGCCTCGCCGGTCGTCATGGTTCGGACTTGGGTTTTGAGTGCTGCCAAACAGAATGGTTGACCATCTTGCAAAGCCGGCGGATTACGGTTAGAATGACCGCCAGTTTTAGTCTGGGACATCACCCCATCAAGCAAGTCATATGACCATCGAAATATCAAAAATCGTACAGGGATTGGAACCCTCCGCCACACTTGCAATGTCAGCCAAAGCGAAGGAACTCACGGCACAGGGCAAAACTGTCTATGACCTCAGTGTCGGCGAGCCAGACTTCATTACCCCGCAACACATCTGCGAGGCGGCAACCGCCGCCATGAAAGCGGGACACACAAAGTACACCATCGCCAGCGGTATTCCTGAACTCAAGAAAGCCATCGTCGAAAACTATAAAGCCAACTATGGACTTCAATATGAGGCGACACAGGTAGTCATTGCCAATGGAGCAAAACATGCACTCCATAACGCTTTGTTCACAACGCTCAATCCGGGAGACGAGGTCATCATTCCAGCACCCTATTGGGTTTCTTATGCCGAATTGGTGAAATTGTCCGGTGCGATTCCCGTCATCATCCAGACGGAAGAATCGCAGAACTTCAAAATGTCCGCCGAGCAATTTGAGAAAGCGATCACCCCCAAAACGCGGATGTTGCTGCTTTGCAGTCCGTCCAATCCGACAGGAACAATGTACAGCCGTAGCGAACTTGAAGCGATTGCCGACGTGGTGCTGAAACACAACTTGTTCGTGATTGCCGATGAAATTTACGATAAGTTGGTCTATGACAATAACGAATTCGCCAGTTTTCCAGCGTTGCGACCGGGTTTGCCAGACCGGACAATCGTGGTCAATGGCGTGAGCAAAACGTATGCGATGACCGGTTGGCGAATCGGCTGGACGTTAAGTCCGGTCAATGTCGCCAAAAGAATGGGAGAGTTACAGAGTCAGGAAACGTCAAATCCGTGCAGTATCAGTCAGTACGCTGCTTTGGCGGCACTGAAAGGTCCACAGGATTGCGTGGCAACCATGTTAGCAGCGTTTACGGAGCGTCGAAACTACGTGTCCAAGCGGATGACAGCGATTGAAGGATTGAGTTTTCCCGAAATGGGCGGAGCCTTTTATGCGTTCTTTAACGTTAAAAAATTCTTGGGGCGCAAACTCGGCGGGGTGCAGATCGACAATTCGGAGCAGTTCTCATTGGAACTGCTGACGCAAAAACAGGTGGCAACGGTCATGGGTTCTGCCTTCGGCTGCGAAGGTTATGTCCGTGCCTCATTTGCGGCAAGCCTTGACGTGCTTAAAGAAGCCTTTGATCGGATAGAGGCGTTTATTCATGGATAAGGCTTCCGCCGGAAACCATTGTACTCTTTTGCGTCCCATTTCGGTTTTGTGGACGATACTGCTGGTGGCACGTTTTCCCGCCAGCAAACCATGGCTGGTACGGTGGGTGTCTATTCAACGGCAATGATATTCGTTGGGTCTTCGATGTCATCGGTAATTTGAATTGCCGTATAACCTTTGTATTTTCCCGGTACCGCCCAATGTTTTGGAATCCCTTCAATGCTCACCATCAGAGGGGTATCAGCCTTCTTTTGAGTGCATATAACATCCCCGACACGAAGATTCAGGAATTCGTGCAACTTCATTTTCGATTCCGCTAGTTTGACCTTTAACAAGGCTTTCATGTTCCGAATGTCCTTGCTGATTTTTTTGATCGTCTGCGGTGTTGCCTGCTTTTTACTGCTGTATCCCGTCCACGCATTGGAGGTCAACTTGCTCGCAATCCGCTCAAAAGAATTGTACGGAATACAGAGAGTAATACTGCCGCGAACCTCTATCAGAGCAACCTCAAAACAGAGCACAATGACGACCTCATTCGGCGGAACAACCTGAATCAACTGCGGATTGCTCTCGGTTTGCATCACTTCAAAATCAAGATCAATCACATTTTCCCAGGCACGTTTTAATTCTTGAAGAAACATTTTTGTTACCCGCAGCACAAGTCGCTGTTCGATTTCGGTCAAGGGACGACGTGCCGTCATTGCCGGTTCGCGTCCTCCGCCCAAAAGGCGGTCAATCATGGGATACAAAATGGAAGGATTAATGTCAAGAATCAGGTTGCCTTCCAGTGGTTCGGCACGGAGCAAGTTAAAGCAAGTCGGATTATCCAGTCCGAAAATGAATTCGCTGTACGCCAGTTGATCGACGCTTGTCAGTTTGACATCCACCACTGCCCTGAGCATCGCGGAGAGACCTGCGGCAAATTTGCGTCCAAACCCTTCGTGCATCGTTTGGAGCGTTTTCATTTGCTCTTTGCCGACGCGGTCGGGACTCTTGAAATCGTAGGACGTAACCTTTTCTCTAGGTGTCCAGGTCGAAGTGGAGCCCCTGATGGGGTCGCCGCGGTCAGCAATACCGATGCCTAATCCCACTCCTCCCCCAGCGCGGGTGGCGGGTTTGGGACCTACGTCCGTCATCATGTTCAGAAGATTTTCAACTTCTTCTTGTGAAAGAACTTCACCTGCCATAGCGATTGCGCAAAAAGGGCGGAATGACCAGATTTAACTGTAACAATATCGGCAAAACGTTGCAAGAGCGTTTATCAGTTCGATTCTCAAAAAACCTTGGCAAATCAAGTGGGGGGTTGACGTACCCACAGCCGCCGTTATAATACACTACAATTTGAGGGATGGGACCGATTTTGCGGTAAGTGCCCCTAAAATAAAGACAATGGCAAGCAAGGCAAAAATACTGAAAGCGCAACAAAAGCCGAAATTTTCGAGCCGATCCGAAAACCGATGCCAACTCTGTGGTCGTCCGAGAGCGGTCTATCGCAAGTTCGGTATCTGCCGAATCTGCTTTCGCAATCTCGCCAACCAGGGACTCATCCCCGGCGTAAAAAAAGCGAGTTGGTAACACACAAAACAACGAGAGCCGGGGACTGTGTCCCCGAAATAATTTACGAGAGACAATAACTATGATGACCGATCCGATAGCCGACATGCTGACCCGAATTCGGAACGCTGTCCGCATTGAAAAACCTGCCGTTGATGTACCCCTGTCCCTCGAAAAGAAGGGAGTCGCTGATGTTTTGAAACGAGAAGGATACATTTGGGACTGGGAAACTGTGGAAGTGAAACCGGTGCCAATGCTCCGGCTCCATTTGAAATATGGTCCGAACGGCGAAAAAATCGTCAACCATATCAGACGAGTCAGCAAACCGGGTTGCCGGATTTATGCCGCAACGGACGATCTCAAACCGGTGCTCAACGGGTTGGGAATCCGAATTTTGAGCACCAACCGCGGTGTGTTAAGTGATCGGGAAGCAAAGTTAAGAAATGTCGGCGGAGAAGTAATCTGCACTATTTGGTAGGATGGAAAACATATACCGTCATTGCGCTCCGCTCCATTCCGGCTTTTGTTTACTACTGTTAACAAAAGCCGGAATGAAACGCAGTGTAATGACGGATACTAGATAAACAACAGAATCAGCAATGTCAAGAATAGGTAAAAAACCAGTAGAGATTCCACCAGGCGTAAAGATTGCCATTGATGGTCAAATCTTGACCGTTGAAGGTCCGCTCGGGAAACTGTCGCAGTGGTTCAGTCCTCACGTCAAAATCGAGTTCGATACCACGGCGAATTCGTTCACCGTAGTTCGGGCAACCGATTCCCGTGAAGTTGCCGCAATGCACGGCTTGTACAGGGCTTTATTCCAAAATATGGTCAACGGCGTTACCAAAGGGTACGAAAAGAAATTGGAAATTTTCGGAACAGGGTATCTTTTTGCCATACAGGGAAAGACATTGCAGGTTCGCGCTGGTTTTGCTCACGAGGTTCACAGAGAGGTTCCGGCGGGGTTGACGGTAACTTGTCCCGATCAGACGCACGTCAGTATTAAGGGAATTGACAAGCAGTTGGTCGGTCAGTTCGCGGCGGATGTCCGGTCGATTCGCAAAGCCGAACCCTACTTGGGCAAAGGGATCAAATACGAAGGCGAAGTCATCAGACGCAAAGAAAGCAAAGCGGCGGCAAAGAAATAGTTAACAGAGCTGCAATCGTAAGATCGCCCTAGAACCAGAGGAGAAAACAATATGTGGATGGTGGGGATAGTGGGACATCTGGGAGTGTCGTTGCTGGGGCTTCTTTACATAACACTGGTAATTGGCGGGACCATCGTGGTTCTCGTTAGCTTAGTCAAGATAGCCCGTGCAATGGATAGAATCGCAGACGGAATACATAAATTGGCGGAAAAACACGATGACCGGAAACGCGAACCAGAGGAAATAGAAGGAAAAAAGTAAGGTAGGTTGCCGACCGCCGGGCGGCAACGTCGGCTTTTGAAAATTTAACATATCATGAAAAAATTCAAGCAAATCAATCGTCAACGTCGTAATCGGGCTTACCGGGTCTCCAATCTGGTGAAGCGTTACTCGGATCGTCCGCGTCTCTGCGTGTTCCGAAGCAACGCCCACATCTACGCACAAATTATCGACGACGAACAAGGCAAAACGATTGTCTCGGCGGGAACGTTGGACAAGGAGTTGAAGTCGTCCAACCCGAACGGCGGAAATTGTGCCGCCGCCGAAGTGGTCGGAACGACGCTTGCGTCGAAAGCCCTCGCCGCCGGAATTACAAAGGTTGCGTTTGACCGGCATGGCTTCAAGTATCACGGTCGTGTCAAGGCATTAGCAGATGCCGCCCGCACAGCAGGACTCGACATCGGTGCCGCCGGAGAAGCCAAAGAAGAGGTTGCCGAGAAAGAAAAGGCTCCGAAAAAACAGAAAGTCTCCAAGACGGACAAAGTTGCCGCTAAGGTTGCCGCTGGTAAAGCCGCAAGCGGTAAAAAAGGAAAATAATTTGGGGAAAACCATCAAAATTGTGCGTTTGTCCTTTGTCGGCGGCAAATTCCATGAGCATACCGAGTTTTTATCAATCGGTTCTTGCCAGCGGTCTTGTTCCCGCTGAACCACTGAAAAAAATTGCAGGCTTCATTCAGGAACGTGTTGCCGGATCGGCATCGACGCTCGATTCCATTCTGTACGATATTTCGGCAATAGAGCCGATCTCACTGGAACGGCTCCAACGTCTGCCGAAGTTGCGAAAGATGTTCCAACACGAGTCTTTTCAAGGCAAAAAAGTTACGTTCAATCCGGCGGATGCGATCTTGGATGCTTCGGAAACGGATCACAAGGATCACACAGTGGAAGAGACTCTGCTGGCGGAAGAACTGATTCGACAGGGTTTTTTGAATCGTTGGCAAGCCGAACAACTTTTGGAGGAGCGCACAAAGTTTTCACTCGGTCAATACCGCATTTTCGATGCCATCGGAAAGGGGGGATACGGTTATGTTTTTCTTGGTCGCAAACCTTCGGAACGGCAATTTTCGGCGATCAAGGTCTTGCCGATTACCAAAGCAACGCCGGAACTCTCACGGCGGTTCATGCGTGAAATTGAACTGCAAAGAAACTTACGGCATCCGAATCTTGTGCGATTTATCGAGTCGGGACAAGACGGCAACGTAAACTATATGGTTCACGAATTTATGGACGGTGGCGATATTCGTTCCCTGTTGCGTCAGGAAACCGTTTTGCCCTTAGATACTGCAACCACGATTATTGCCCAAACAGCACGAGCCGTTCAATACTTGCACGAAAACGGAATTGTCCATCGGGACATTAAACCAGCGAACATTTTGCTGTCGAGCAGTGGAACAGCACGACTGATCGACCTCGGATTAGCAGTGCCGATAGACATCCGATATGCGGCGACAAATCCAGGCGGCGATGAAGAGAATAACGGATCAACTCGGCAGCCGGACACACCGGTGATCGAGTCGGGACGTATTGCCGGGACGGTCGATTATATGGCTCCAGATCAACTACGCGCCCCTTCTCATCCGGTTCCCTCTTGGGACATTTATTCGCTGGGCTGCACGTTATACCAAATGCTGACGGGCACGGTGCCGTTTCCGGCGGGAGACACGCAGGAAAAATTTCGGGTAAAACTGCAATCGGAACCGAAGGATGCCCGCATTTACAATCAGGCGATTCCGTTTGACATTGCCGCCTTGTTGCGTTCGATGTTGACTCCTCACCGCAATCGTCGGATTGTGTCGGCACAAGCCGTTGCTGACCGCCTTGACGCTTGGACTCCACCGGACGGTCTTGCAAGAGGTTTGGAATTTTGCTGACGGTAAAATCGCTTTTACCTGCTTGTCATTTCAGTCGATCTTTTCCGATGCCGAAAAAGAAAGACGCCCCTTGAACTTTTCATCGAATGACAGCAACGATTAACGTCATCCGCCGTTCGGACGGTCGAACCTACTATCCGTGCGGCAGTCAGGCGCTTCCGCCGACGAATCCCAAGGCGGGAACGCCGACATCGGGCAATACCGTACTATGGAACGGCAGAACTCGCGTGGTTACGCTCGTTGTTCCTCGACAAAATCCGGTCAACGTTGATACATGGTCGCCGCAGTCGCGACTTCGCACCTATTCGGGACCGGTAACGTATGAAAAGCCCCCTTTTCGACAGGCGCAGGCAGCAGCGGATTCCATCGCATTTGCCCGAAAGAATACGGCGAGCAACCCATGTGCGCCTGCACCTCCTCCAAATTATTGTGGATAGTTTCGGTACTCTACGGAATGTACGAAACGTTTGGATCAATCGATTCGCAGTACCGTGCCATCAAATCGGCGGCATAATCAATGTCATGGAGCGAAATCATCTCGACCGGTGTATGCATGTATCGGTTCGGAATACTGATCAGTGCCGTTGCCACTCCACTTCGATTGACTTGAATCGCCCTGGCATCGGTTCCTGTAACTTTTCCTTCTGCAATGATCTGTACCGGTATTTCGTGCTGTTTGGCAGTGTCCACCAAGGCGTTGATCAACTTCGTCGTCATATTCGGACCACGTGTGATAACCGGTCCGCCACCGAGTTTAACATCGCCGTTTTCTTTTTTTTCCACCGTCGGACAATCCGATGCAAATGTTACGTCTGTCGCAATGCCGATGTGCGGATCAATCCCGAATGCGCTCGTGATTGCTCCGCGGACCCCAATCTCTTCCTGTACAGTCGAAACGGCAAAGACCCCGACTTTGAGTTTTGCCGGATCAATGCGCCGCAATGCTTCCATGACCACCCAGACTCCCGCCTTGTCATCCGTTGCCGGTGCCGCCACAAAATTGTTGCGCAGTTCACGATACTCCAATTCCACCGTGATCGGATCGCCGACACTGACGATCTGTTCGGCTTCCTCTTTGTCCTTCGCACCAATGTCCACCCAGAGGTCTTTGATTTTTGGCACTTTTTTACGGTCGTCGTCGTCCATCAGATGAATCGGCTTTTTGCCGATGACTCCGTCCACGATTCCCTTGCTTGTCCAAATTTTGACTCGAACACCGATGAGGTTTTGGATGTCCCATCCGCCGACGGTCAAGACGTAAATGAATCCCTCTTTGTCGATATAATTGACGATGAGACCGATTTGATCGCAATGTCCCGCCAGCATCACACGGAGCGGAGCATGAGGATTTCGGGCGGCAATCACGTTGCCATGAATGTCCGTTCGGACGGTGTCGGCAAAGGGAGATATGTAGTCTCGAACGAGTTGCTGAACGGGTTCTTCAAAGCCAGTAACGCTCGGCGTTGTCAGAATACTTTTGAGAAAATCCTGCGAGGGGGAATTCATCCGTAGAAGGTCGAATAAAACTGATTATCGACGAGTATAGCCAAACGAAAAACTTTTTTCAAGTAACCCGAAAAAGAGCGGCGCATCATCCCATCCAGCCTGGCACTGTGTCGGCTGGAGGAAGTTTGACGGAATAGACCTTCGCAACAACAGGTAACGCCTCGATTTCTTGAATCGTCTGCAAATCCGGTTCGTCGTCCAACGCAAGTACGCCAATGTGGAACTCCCCCGGCTTTCGTGAACTCTTCAAACGCCCCACAGACATGTTGCTGATGTTCAATGCTCGTTTGCCAAGTGTAACACCCAACGCCCCGATCACGCCCGGTTTATCCTGATGCTCAATGAAAAGTAAACTCCCGTCCAAATATCCTTCCAACTGATAGTCATTGAACATCACCAGACGCGGCATTGAACTGCCGAAGAGCGTCGCGGCAAGGGAGACGGTTCCATGTTCCCCTTCCAATTCCACCGTGATGAGCGACGAGAACTCGCCTACTTCCGACGTTTTCTCTTCGACCAGATCAATGCCTCGCTCTTTAAGCAACGAAACAGCACTCACAATGCTGACCTCCTCGTTCATCGCAGCGGTCGTGAGTCCCGCCGCGAAAGCACTGGAAATCAATGTCGTATCTTTGTTTGCCACTTCTCCCTTATAACGAAGTTTGCACGACCTGATATTTCCCAGTTGCATCTGTGCCGACAGCATCCCAAGCCGATAGACAACGTTCAACTGCCCTTTATGAGCAGCCAACGTCTTGGCATCGAGGGTGCCGAAGTTGACCGCCTGCCGAATCGTACCGTTCGTGAAATAATCGAGCAACAGTTCGACCGCTTCGAGAGCAACGTTCGTTTGTGCTTCTTCCGTACTTGCTCCCAAGTGCGGCGTGCAAACGACATTCGGCTTGCCGAAGAGGGGGTGATTGGTACAAGGTTCCTCCTCATAGACATCAAGGGCAACCCCGCCGAGTTTGCCGCTTGCCAATCCTTCGACCAGTGTGTCGAGGTCATAAATTCCGCCTCGGGCACAGTTAATCAGTTTTGCCCCCGATTTAATGAGTTCGAGTTCCTTCTTGCCGAACATTCCGCGAGTTTGATCGTTGAGCGGCGTGTGAACCGTCAAGAAATCAATCTGCGGTAGCATGTCGTGCAGGCTCGTAACAAGCGTGATGCCCAGTTCTTCGGCACGTTGCTCCGTAAAGAAGGGTTCGAGGGCAATGACTTTCATGTCGAATGCCTTGGCATAACCGGCAACAACTTGACCGATGCGTCCCATTCCGACGATGCCAATCGTTTTACCCGCCAGTAGATTACCGGTAAAGTTTTTGCGGTCCCAGCGTCCTTCGATCAACGCCTGGTATGCCGGGGCAGTATTTCGAGAAAGGGCGAGAATCAACGCAAACGTTTGCTCTGCCGTAGAGACGGTGTTTCCACCGGGGGTGTTCATCACAATGATTCCCTGTTTGGTGGCGGCTTTGGTGTCGATGTTGTCCACTCCGGCACCTGCTCTGGCAATCGCTTTGAGTCGGGTATTGCCCGCAAGAGATTCAGCGGTAATTTTGACTCCGCTACGGACGATGGCACCGTCAAATTCGGTCAAACATTTTTTGAGTTCCTCCCCTTTGAGACCGATTCGGTCTTCAAATTCTATACCGGGAGCATTTCGGAGCATGTTTTTTCCATCGTCGGAGATGGGATCGAGTAGTACAATTTTCTTGACGCTTTTCGACATCGGCTAACTTTGGTTGCTGTCTTGCAAAGTATGTGCAATCCGCAAGGACGCACCGCACATTATTGTACCGGACGTAACGACTCTTGGCAAGCGAGTGGACGAATCGTCAGTCCGATTGCAACTTTTTCAGTGTGCCCGAAAAACTTGTCCCTCATGTACTCCGGGATACCGCTATCTTAAAATCCGTCATTAAAGACGACCGAGTATTGGTAAAGATTTTTGCCCAAACCGCAACAAAAATATAGTGATGACACTACTTCTACTTCTTGAACCAGTTTCCGACCTTGCCTTTGACCGAATTGTTGTACTCTTTTCGCATCGGCGTAGATTCTATGATCGGTACAAACGTCTGTGTGTTGACCAGTTCGAGTGTCAATTTGTAATCGCGTTGCAGATCCCGATTGCTTTCCGTTGTTCCCGAGGTGATTTTTGCAAAGAGCAGATAATCGACCGGCGTTCCACCTCGACCCATCGCGCTGGTAAACATTCGCATGTTCTCTTGCATAAAGAGATCATCCGGTCGAAGGCTCAATGCCCGAAGTCCCGCCGTAACGGCACGATCACTTACCACCTCAAACTGTTCCGACGATGAAATGCTTTCGAGAATCGCCGATTTGATGTGTTCCTTGAAATCACCAAGTTCTTCAACACTTGCATTTTCCAAACTGATGAAGCAGACTTTCCGTTTCGGCAACGGAAAATTGGAACCTGTCTGATAGGCGACCTGCTGGATCGGTTCCACAGCGGCTCTTCCGAGGAGTTTTCCGGTCGATTCGCGTACCATCGGATTATAGACCTCAGCACCGGCGCGGTTGCTGCCGACCTTGTCGAGTTCACCGCCGTGCATAATCCGAGCCTGTGTGCCTTTGCAACCGATGAAAATGATGCCGCAAAGCAATAACGTGATTATTTGAAGTGATCGCATAGTTTTTTGTACGATTATGTGTTGAGAATATCCCGCAGTTCAGAAATAATTTGTTCGTGCGAATGACGATTCAATGTCAAAACGAATGTTCGGTGAATGGAATGTACTACGTGAAATCGAATCAATCGGGCGGTCTCGCGTTGAGCGATTGGTGAAGCCTGATCGATATTTTCCAGTACCAATAGGGTCTCGCGGTTCGGTTCGTCATCGACAATGAGGAGATCGCAAAGCCGTTGCCACAGGACCGCTTGATTGATGAACGGCGAGGCAATACGTGGATTGTGCTGTAAAATGATGGGTAAACTGAATTGCAGAGAAAGTTCCCAACGTGCATTTTTGAGAGCGGTGTAGAACATTTCCGGGAGCGTCTCCGCCAGTGGAGCGGCTAAATCAAGGGAAATGAATTGTCCCGCGTGATCAAGCACTGTTTCTCGCAGGTCTTCCAATGTGTCCCAAAATTCCTCCCCCGATTGTTCGTCGTGGTACAGCAACCCGATTCTTTTTGACTGCCGGTATAGTATCCCATTGTTTTCAAGAATCGCCTTGTTTTTCCGCAAAGTGAACGTCTGATTCATTGTCGTGTGTTTGCTAGCCTATTCATTCCGTACTTTGCGGATGATAACAAAAACAGGAAAATCAAAAAAGAGCAATTTTAGGGAATCTCTAACAGTCCGTCGATTTGTTGAGGCGTAACACAAAAAATCTTTACGCACCGATTCTGTTTTATACTGATCTTGTGGAAATTCTCTTGAATCCGTATGATTCCCGGTGGTTTGTCATGGCTTGCACGACTAATATGTTTCCCGGCTATTCAGGTATCGTACAGTATGGACATCGTTCTTTTTTGGCGATAGCCTTGGGCTTTGCGCTGCTGTTGGATGCCTTTTTGATGGTCAATTTTTACTGGACGGCATTGATCACGTCCAACCAACGTAACATTCTGCTCATCGTGCTGTTGGGGGCATGGGTGGCTCTGACGCTTGCCGCCTCGTTCTGGAAACACCAACTCGCATCCATCAAGCCGGAGGAACATGACGAAACGTTCCGGCAAACGATTTGCCACTACCTTCGCGGCGATTGGTTTGCCGCAGAATCGCAGATATTGCCCTACATCAAAAAATATCCAAAGGATATTGAAATGTTGTTGCTTCAAGCGACGATGTATCGACGCACGGAACGTTACGAAGAAGCCCTACTGGTTTTAGACAAACTGCAACTCTTACAAAATAGCCGATATTGGTATGTCGAAATTGAGACCGAACGGTCATTGACCACCGCAATGCGTTCTTCGGAACCATGATCGTCTCTAAACGGGTGAAATTTAGGGGGACTGATTTTTTACAGTCAACGGTGTTATAATCGGGCGATGTTTTTGTGTCGGATTCCCATCATCCTTACGGCGATATTGCTGCTTTGTTTTACCGGTGATCTCGGTGCCGTGGCACGCAATCCGCCGCCGGTTTTTGAAACCGACTACACATTACCCCCTACGGCAACACCCGCCCCTCTCTATTCGATTGCCGCCGAAAACAGTGTCATCGTAGGGCTTTACGCTCTTTTTCTCTTGCTTGCCGGACTTGCAGTTCATCGTTGGCGTTCCCGAAGAATTCTTTTTTGCCTCGCTATCTGTTCTATTGCCGTTTTCGGTTTCTTTTGGCAAGGATGTCCTTGTCCTGTCGGAATGTTTCAGAATCTCGTCCGGGCTGTGGTTTTGCCTTCGGCAACGGTTCCCTGGACAGTGGTATTCCTTTTTACCTTGCCGCTTTTAGCCGCTTTGTTTTGGGGACGAATTTTTTGTGCTGCCGCTTGTCCTCTCGGTGCGATTCAAGAATTAACGACAATGAAAAATCTGCGAATTTCCGACCGTGCTGAACATGTTTTGGGACTTTTTCGCTATTTTTGGCTTGGCATCGGCGTTTTTGGTGTTACCGTCGGGCTCGGCTTTGTCATTTGCAGGTTTGATCCGTTCGTCGGTTTCTTTCGTCTCAGTGGCCTGCATTCCGTTTTGATTTTCAGCGGCACCGTGTTGCTCACCGGCTTTTTTATTGGACGCCCCTTTTGCCGATTTCTTTGTCCCTATGGAGCATTGCTCGGAATTTGCGGTTCGCTCGCCGCTCGAACGGTTTCCATCACACCGGGACAGTGCGACCAGTGCAAACTTTGCGAACACGTTTGCCCTTACAATGCCATTTTGCCGCCGACTGCTGAACCGACACCGCTTGAAAGACGTTATGGACCCTTGCAACTGGCGGGAGCGATTCTTGTGTTGCCGTTTATGATCCTTATTGTTGCACTCATCGGCGGTGCTGTTGCGCCTCGATTGGCATCGTTCCATCAGGACATCCGAACAGCGCAACTGCTTTATGCCGAAGAGGAAAAGTGGGTCGAAACGTCAGGAACATTTCCAGAAACGAGGGGACTCATACAAGTCGGAACGTCTTCGGACACGGTCTATCAAGATGCTTGGAAAACATATCGGTTGTTTCACTTTGCCGGAATCGGATTGGGTGGTTGGCTCGGTCTCGTGATCGGAGTAAAATGGATCACGTTAACGCTTCGCCATCGCCGAACCGATTATGAGGTTGCCTCGTCGCGTTGTTTCGCCTGCGGTCGCTGTTTTTGGTACTGTCCTAACCAAAAAGAACACCGATTACTCCTGACAGAAGAGAGCAAGAACCAATGAGTTATTCGCAATTATTATCGGAAGCGATTCGTAAAAAGGGTAATCCCGTATTGGTGGGGCTCGATCCTCGTTGGGAGTCACTACCGATGTCGTGCCGATCTGAAACTGCTCATACGATTGCCGATTCCTTTGAACGTTTCTGCAAAACGATCATTGACATTGTGGCTCCGCTGGTTCCCGCTGTGAAGCCGCAGTCGGCATTCTTTGAACAGTACGGTGCGGCAGGGATGATCGCCTTAAACAATGTGATTCAGTATGCCCGGCAACAGGGATTGATCGTTATTTTCGACGGCAAACGCAACGACATCGGTTCGACTGCGGAAGCATACGCCGCCGGAATTCTAGGAGCGGAATCCGCTTGGGGAGCCGATGCGCTGACTGTTTCCCCTTATCTCGGCGATGACTCTATCGAACCGTTCGTTAAAACCGCCGTCCAGCGCAACGCCGGTATCTATGTTCTTGTCAAAACGTCTAATGCAGGCGGAAAAATGTTACAAGATTTGGAAGTTGACGGAAAGCCGATTTATCGACGTGTTGCGGAGTATGTCGAAGAACTTGCCCGACAGACGGCAGGAAGCGTCGGAGCGGTGGTCGGGGCAACGTGGGCAGAGCAACTTGCGGACCTACGGCAGATAATGCCTTCTGCTCCATTCCTTGTGCCGGGTTATGGAGCGCAAGGGGGAACGGCAAAGGATGTCGCTAAGGCTTTTTATCCCGATGGTTCGGGAGCATTGATCAACAATTCCCGCGGAATTATTTTTGCGCATTTGAAGGAACCGTTCAAGTCGCAGTTCGGCGAGGCTCGCTGGCAGGATGCCGTCTTTGCCGCAACGAAGCAAATGATAGAAGAACTCTGCTCCGAAATCGCTTCTGTTGATACTCCGTTAACTGCGAAGGGGGAGCGACAGCCCGATTGAAGTTTTTTATTGCGTTAGCCTTTTACGCCCTTTCGTCCGGTTCCGCTTTGTTTCGGCTTTGTCGTGCAAGGAGCAGAAAAGCATCTGTGTCATCGTTTCTTTTTCACTTTCTTCTTCGTTGCCTTTTCTTTAACACGCCGCACCGGTGTTTTCTTTAACTTCGCTGTCGGTTTGTCCGTCCTCAAACGTTTGACTAGGCGGAAGTCAATCTGTCTCGTATCGGCATCGGCTCGGACGACCTCAACCAACACACGATCCCCAATGCGAAAAGTGTTGCCCGTTCGCTGCCCAATCAATATCTTGGCATTACGTTCAAACCGGTAAAAGTCATCATTCAATCCCTCGATTCTAATAAGACCTTCTGCCGGGATTTCCAAGCCCATCACGAACACGCCGAACTGCTCTACCGAGGTTACGACCGCCCCCATTTTTTCTCCCAAGTGCCGACTCATGTAGTCGATCAACTTCAACTTTTTCAATTCCCGCTCCGCATTTTCCGCTCGCTGCTCCCGGTCGCTGCAATGCTCACCAAGTAGCACCAACTCCCGCAAGTCCGGTTGTGGCGTTGTGCCCAATAAGATTTCGTCTAATAACCGATGCACCGTCAAGTCGGGATACCGGCGAATCGGCGACGTGAAATGGCAATAACACGTCGATGCCAACGCATAATGACCCTCCGTATCCGGCGAATAGATCGCCTTCTGCATGGAACGCAGTAGCGAAAAGTTCACCGCATACTCATGCGAGGTTCCACGTACCGCTTCAAGCAAACGTTGAATCACGAACCGATCCTGATATAAATCGTCGGCATCCAAGTCGGCAATGTCCAATGTTTTGAGAAACTCCGCAAAGCCACGCAGTTTCAATGGCGTTGGTCCCGAATGAATCCGGCGAAGAAACGGAATAGACTTCGCTGCCAGCAATTCTGCAACCGCTTCGTTTGCCGCAAGCATACACTCCTCAACGAGCCGATTGGAATCGTAATAGGGATACACATACGCCCCCGTTACCGCCCCGTCCTCGTCCAACGCAATTTTCGTTTCGGGCAGGTTCATCTCCAATGATCCCCGGTCGAACCGCCGTTGCCGCAAGACCCGCATCAGTTCCAAAAGGTTCGTAAGCAGTTCCCGTATCTCCGGTTTCCATTTCGTCCGATATTTTGTGGGCTTATCAAAAAACTCTTGGACTTCCGTGTAATTGAACCGTTGTTTGCTCTTGATGGCAGTGCGGAAAACCTCGGTGTGTGTCCGTGTACCTTCGGGAGTGAATTCCATGAAGACCGACTTGGCAAACCGAATTTTGTCCGGCTGCAACGATGCCAACGCATTCGACAGCACTTCCGGCAGCATGGGAATCACCCTATCCGGCAGATAGACGCTGGTTGCCCGGCTGATGGCTTCTTTGTCAATCGGCGAGTTTTTCGGCACAAAATGGGCGACATCCGCAATGTGAACGCCGAGCCGCCAGTTACCGTTGTCCAGTTTTTCCAGCGAAAGAGCATCGTCAAAGTCTTTCGCATCGGCAGGATCAATCGTGATGATGATCTCCTCGGTCAAGTCGAGGCGATTTATTTTTTTGAGTGTTTTGGCAATGGTTTCCGTCCCAATGTTGTTCGCCATTGTGCTGCGCTCCATTCCGGCTTTTGTTTTATCGTCAGGAATCAATTTGAAAAATTTCTCGACTTCCTTTCGAGTAGCGGTTAGTGTTGCCTCACTAAAATGTTCCGGGAGGTCAAATTGCCGCATAATGAGGAGCGTGTCAAGACCGGGAACGCCGTGCGCACCGAGAACTTCAACAATGACCGCCTCGCCATCGCTGTATGGTGTTGGATACCGCACCATTTCGACAACGATTTTGTCGCCGGATCGAGCAGAACTTGCTGACGCATCGCCGAGTGGAATCATCCGTTTGTAAATCGAACCGTCAACGTTAACGTATCCCCAACCGTTTTCGACGTTGTAGGTTCCAACAAAACGATTCGATGCCCGCTCAACGATTTCGACGATCCGTCCTCTGGGACCGCGATCTTCTTGCTCGTGATCATCACGTCGCTTTCCCCGTTTAGTGTGTTTTCCGTAATCGTTCTTGGGACGCTGTTCCATTAGCACGACGGCGACAATATCCCCGGAGGCGGCATCTTTGGACCAAAAGGCGGGAACGAAAATATCATTGCCGGGCACGTCGTCATCGGAAACGGAGCGGGAACGGACAAAACCCACGCCGGATGGACGACGTTGAAAGCGTCCAATGATAAGGTTTTCAGATGGCGGACGGCGGACGGCGGACGGCAACAGAGAGCCGACGACTGCGTCGCCGGTTTTGACGAGGGGCATGACAAGATGATTGCCGCCGTAAGCAATTTCCCCCTTAGCAACCATTTCACGGATGAGCAATCGGAGTGGTCGGGAATCATCGGAGGTGAGCCCAAGGGGAGCCAAGAACTTTTTCGGCTTCTGTGGTCGGTAATCGGGTTGGGCAACGATTTTCAGAATTTCGCTTCGGACGGCATCGGGATTGGTGAGCATTGTACAGGCGGTTGTCTTGAATAGTACCGCCATTATACCGTGAACACCCCCAAAAAGAGCCGGGGACGAAGTGTAACACAACCTCTGGGGAATACCGGCTGATGGCGTATCTTGCCATGCTGTTGCTTGAAGTGTATATTGTAAACGTGATTCATGACCGAAACAGAAACGACTAAACCATCACAAGAAGAAAATGACCCGATACAATCTGATTGCTTGTTTGCTACTTGCGTTCTTCAGCACTCTGCTCCATGCAGAGGAAAAGTTCCGACTGGGAATCATCGGAACCACTACGTCGCATGTTCCGGCATTTGTCAAATTGTTCCACGCCCCGGATTCCGATGCACCCTTCAATCAATTCCGGGTCATCGCCGCCTATCCCGGTGGAATGCCCGACAATCCGAGCAGTTGGAGCCGTGTCGAACAATATGCCGATGACTTGGAAAAACAAGGAATTAAACTGTATCCGACCATCGAGGCGATGCTACCGGAAGTCGATGGCATCCTACTGGAAAGCGTGGACGGCAGACCGCATCTTGAACAGGCAAAACCGGTGATCGCTGCCGGAAAACCCCTTTACATCGACAAACCGATGGCAGCCCATCTTGCCGATGTGCTGGAAATCTTCCGATTGGCAGAAGAAAAAAAGGTTCCGGTCTTTTCCGCATCGTCGCTCCGGTTCTCCGCCGGATTCCAAAAGATGCGTAACGAAAAGCCGCTCGGAAACATTCTCGGTTGCTGTACGTGGAGTCCGTGCCATCTCAACGAAAAGCATCCTGACCTGGTTTGGTACGGAATTCATGGTGTCGAAATGCTGTTTACCCTGATGGGACCCGGCTGTCAAACGATCCAGCGGACGCACACAGAAGGCACGGAATTCGTCGTCGGTACCTGGGACGAAGGACGCATCGGAACATTCAGAGGAATGCGAACCGGCAAGCCGGGTTACGGGGCAATCGTTTTTGGGGAAAAGGACAACGGCGATGCGGGAGGTTATGATGGCTACAAACCTTTGGTCGAAGAAATCTGTAAATTTTTCCAGACGGGACAGCCGCCGTTCGATCCACAGGAAACAATTGAAATTTCCGCCTTTATGGAAGCCGCCGATGTGAGCAAGGCAAACGGCGGAATGCCGGTCTCTATCGCCGAGACCATCGAAAAGGCGAAAGCCCAAGTGGCGATTCCCGTCAGTTTGCAGGTTTCACCGAACGGTGGTCTTCAGATGAATGGCAAGACAATCGAACTCAGCACACTAGGCAAAACGCTCGACGCTTTGACAACAGGAAAACCAAATGCTCGGGTCAAGGTTATTCTGCGTGCCGAAAAAGGAACGCCGCATGAAACTGTCCTCGCCGTCTGCAACAATCTCGGCAAGGCAATGCTCGCCAACTTTTTGTACGAACGATAACTCCCGGCGTAAGCCGGGGACTACAATTAGTTCTCTTTCATCAATGCTTCAAGCAAACAAAGCCGCAACGTCGGGATGAGCGAATATCCGTACCCGCTTGGCGTAGTCGTCGAACTGCTCTTTTGCCATCGCCCGAACGACCGGCGAAAGATCCTCTAACGCTCTATACCGATCCGACTTCGGATAGTACACGTCGATTTTTATTTCGACCTCTTTTTCGACCGGCGGAGCGTCGATCAAGACCGACAGCGGCGAAGCCGCCGCCCCTGCACAGTGCCGATCCGCCTGTTCACAAAGTTGCTGATAAGGTTTTCCCGCCAACTGATGGTAAATCTCCGGCTGTTCCAAAATACTGTATTGAGCAACTCGCTTGTAAATCGTCCGCTGTGTGCCAAAGAGTCCCTGCGCAAGTTTTTCCATCGGCGTTCCCTTCGATGTTTCCAAAAAGAGTCGAATCGCTTCGTCTTCCGAACATCGAACAAATTGTGGAAATTCAATGTTTCCGGCAACGTACAGTTCGCAAAAAAGCCGCTGCAACATGGCGGTTGCTGACCGCACCGCATGATGCCAGTAAACTTCGCTGAACATGACATATCGGGCAAAGATCATCAATTCGGCGGCAGTTTTTCCTTTTTCGGTGATTGCCAACCCGTCTCCCGATGCGTTCAAACAGAGACTTCCGATGAGCCGATCCTGATCGAGTTGTCTGCCGTAGGGAACTCCCGCATGCAGACTGTCCCGAAAAAGATAATCCATTTTGTCGATGTCAATCGGACCTGATAAAATGCTTGCCAATAGGTGATCAACGGCAGACTCCGTTTTGCCATGCAATAGATTGATGACTTCCTGCGGCTCCATGTGCCAATCCTTCCGCAACAGTTCTGCCAGTTCGCTTTGTTCGATGAAGTTGGCGGCAAGTTCTTCATGGTGCGGAAGCCTGTCGATCCGAATGTCTTCAATCAGATGGCAAAAGGGATAATGTCCGATGTCGTGCAACAGAGCGGTAACGATCAAACGTTCGGCATCGCGGCGTGAAACCTTGTCGGTGAAATTGGGAACGTGACTTAACCGTTTTAGGAGCAGCAGAGCGAGTCGATAAACACCGAGCGAGTGTTCAAATCGGGTATGTCGGGCACCGGGATAGACGAGCGACACGAGACCGACCTGGGTAATTTTTGCCAATCGGCGGAAGGGTTCGGTGTCGATGATCCGGCGGACTCGTTCCGTCAGCGGAACGCTGAATTCCGGCGGAATGCGGATCGTACCATACTGCAAGTCAAGACCGACGAGTTCGGGAATCGTTAACATCGGGACGTATTATACCCGATTCGGCAAACGTTTTAGTCGGCACTCTAATCGAACGGGTGGCGAATCTGGCTCATCGGGCGATTGCCGTATCGATATTTCTGGTACAATACCCGGCATCATGTACGACATCTTGGTCATCGGAGCAGGACATGCAGGAATCGAAGCCGCACTTGCAGCGGCGCGGCTTGGAGTACGCACCGCTTTGATTACCGGCAATCTCGATACCGTCGCCCAGATGAGTTGTAATCCGGCAATCGGCGGTATCGGCAAAGGACATTTCGTCCGCGAAATTGATGCCCTCGGCGGAGCAATGGGACGTGTGATCGACGCGACCAGCATTCAATTTCGGATGCTCAATCGCCGAAAAGGTCCCGCAATGCAAGGTCCCCGAGCGCAAGCCGATAAAAAAGCGTATCAGGTTGAAATCAAGCGGATTCTTGAAGAGCAGCCGAATCTTGAACTGCGGCAAGAGAATGTTGTGGGGTTTACCACTTGTCGTCCCCGCGAAGGCTGGGAACTAGACAATGGAGTCTGCCGTCTAGATTCCCGCCTACGCGGGAATGACGAGATCGGTTGCCCACCTTGTATCAGCGGCATATTACTCGACGACGGCACCCACATCTCCGCCGAAGCCGTTGTTTTATGCTGCGGAACGTTTTTGAATGGACTCCTGCACGTCGGTGAACGTTCCTTTCCCGGCGGACGCATTGCCGAAGCACCGGCTTATGGAATAGCCGAATCACTCCAAAAAAATGGGATCACGCTCAAACGTTTCAGGACGGATACACCGCCGAGGATTCATGCCCGAAGTATTGACTATTCCAAATTAACGGAACATCCCGGCGATGATATGCCGACACCATTTTCGTTCCTCAACGAAGCGGACTATGACCGTTGGGTGCAAACGGTTGAGCAGATTCCCTGTTGGATGCTGTACACCAATCCGGCATTGCACCAATTCATTCAGGATAACTTATCGCAAGCACCGGCATTCAGCGGACAGGTACAGTCTGCCGGTCCGAGGTATTGTCCGTCGATTGAAACAAAGATAAAACGGTTTGGCGAGAAGGATCGGCATCAACTTTTTTTGGAACCGGAAGGACGCAAGACCAGCGAGATGTACATCAATGGTTTTTCCACCGGCTTCGGTCGGGACATTCAAGACAAGATGCTCCGTATGATCGAAGGCTTGGAGAATGTCGAAATCATGCGGTACGCTTACGGCATTGAGTACGATTATGTTCCGCCGGAGCAACTCAAAGCGACATTGGAGACCAAGGCGGTCGAGGGATTGTATCTTGCCGGTCAACTGAATGGCACGACAGGCTACGAAGAGGCGGCGGCACTCGGTTTGATGGCAGGAACCAATGCCGCTCTGAAAGTGCTGGGACGTGAGCCGCTGATCCTTCGCCGGAATGAAGCGTATATCGGCGTGATGATTGATGATTTGGTTACGCGGGGTGTCGATGAACCTTATCGGATGTTCACAAGTCGGGCAGAGTACCGATTGTTGCTCCGGCATGACAATGCGGATCGTCGATTAACGCCGATTGCAGAAAAAATCGGTCTCGTTGACTCGCATCGTGTCGATTTATTACAAAAGAAACTGTCGGACATTGAAACCGCAAAGCAGGTATTGTCAACGACTTACGACTCAAGCGGTTCGATGTTGAAATACTTATCCCGACCGGAGACGGAGTGGTCGGAAATTGTCGAGCGAGTGCCGGTACTTGCTAAAATATCAGCACAAGCAGCAGAGCAGGTTTGCATTGATGTGAAGTATGACGGTTACATCAAGCGTCAGGAGATCGACATTGACCGCATGCGGCGATTGGAGTCTCGCACCATTCCGTCGGAGACCGACTATGATGCAATGAAACATTTGCGAGGCGAAGCAAAGGAAAAGTTGGAAAAGATACGCCCGATTGATCTCGCCCAAGCGAGTCGCATTAGCGGTATTACCCCCGCCGACATTGCGGTGCTGACAGTGTATGTGAAATAGGTTGATAAAACAGAGCCGCAATTTTTAGATTGTATGATCTCGTCCCTTCCGCCCCCATTTTCGGATCGCTTTTGTGAGCAGTTTCGAATCGATGGGCTTTGAGATATAATCATCCATACCGACTTCCAAGCACTTTTCCCGATCTCCACTCATCGCATGGGCGGTCATGGCAATAATCGGAATCTTCGGATTTCGCACCCCCGCCTCTTTTGAGCGAATGAGTGTCGTACATTGGTAGCCATCCATCTCCGGCATTTGGCAGTCCATTAGCACTAGATCGTAGTCATTTTCTCGCAATTTTTCCAGTGCCACCAGACCGTTTTCCGCCGTATCCAACTCATGTCCCATTGCGGTAATGAATCCCATCGCTACCATGACATTGATCTTCACGTCCTCTACCAAGAGTATCCGCAACCTGTATGCCGCCGGTACCACTCCAGAAGTCAGATGAATACTACTGCCCATTTCCGGTCCTTCAAAACCGAGGGCAAACAGAACTTCTTGGAGCAACCGGGCTCGTTTGATCGGCTTTGTCAAGAAACCGACCTGTCCCGGCAGGTCCAACGTGTCTGGATCAATGGATGCCCCCAACGCTGCGATTGCGATGATCTTAGTCGACGATACGCCCCGCAACTTCGTCTCAATTGTCGATGGCGAAAAACCGGGATATTCACAATCCAGCAACACCAAGTCATACGGCGTTCTCTTGACTTGTTGCTCCTTAATTTTCGCAATCATTTCTTCTGGAGTTCCTGCCTCGTCTACCTGTATCCTCGTTTTCTGCAAGCAATGTCGCCAGGACCGCCGCGTCGCCGGATGCAGGTCGAACAACAGAATCCGGTACATGGACAAGTCCGGAGTTATAAATTCATCTTGTCGGGTTCTATCCCGCTCCATTGTTAAGGTAATCTCAAAAGTCGAACCACGTCCCTCCTCGCTGATGAAACGAACATCGCCATTCATAAGTTCCGCCAGTTTTTTACTGATGGTGAGTCCAAGTCCTGTACCGCCGAACTGCCGGGTACTGGAACCGTCCACCTGACTGAACGGCAAAAACAGCAAATCCTGCGCCTCTGTTTTGATGCCGATGCCGGTATCCATCACTTGGCAGCGAATGTTGCAGTGAGTCTCATCCATATCCTCCCGGAAAACTTGGGTAACAATTTCTCCCTCGTTGGTAAACTTCACGGCGTTACTGATCAAATTCAGAAAGATTTGACGGATTCGCCCGCCGTCGCCGAGCAACGTTTCAGGGATAGTGTTATCGTAAATGAGTGCCAGACGTAGTCCTTTGGAGTGTGCCATAAAGGCAACCGAGTCACACGCATTTTCAAAGACCTCTCGCAGTCGAAACGGACTGTGTTCCAGTGTGATTTTGTGTGCCTCGATCTTGGAAAAATCAAGAATGTCGTTGATGATGCTAATGAGCGAATCTGCACTTTGCCGAATCGAATTGACATATTGCGTTTGAAGTTCAGACAGCGGCGTTTTCGTCAGCAGACCGGTAAGACCAATGATCCCGTTCATCGGCGTACGGATTTCGTGACTCATGTTAGCGAGAAATTCACCCTTTGCCTTGTTTGCCTCTTCGGCGGCTTCCAATCGGCGTTTCTCGGTAATATCCGTTACAAATCCCTCGGAAATGCTGAAATTGGGATCGTTCGGATCAATCTCAACGACCCGGCTTCGTTCCCACATCCAACGGACGCTACCGTCTTTGTGCACCCAACGAAACGTCGTTTCCAGCGGTTGTCCGATATAGAGGGTCTCTTTGTTCGCCTGCATCAACGGTTCCCTATCATCGGGATGGACGAGGTCAAAAAAAGTAATGTTTTTGTTGTTGATCAAATCTTCCGGTTCGTAGCCGGTAAGTTCTTTAATACCGACACTGACGTAGGACATCGTGTAATCCGGTGCGTTGTTCAGGCATCGGAATGCCATACCGGGCAGGTTGGAGACGAGCGTTTCCATTTGCCGCTGACTTTCCCTGCGTCGGGATGTTTCCACAACGATTGCCATAAAATCGGCAACGGAGGCACCGAAAAGTTGCTCGTCGGGAGTCCAGTGCCGGGGTAAACCTGCGTGCTCAATACAGATGACACCAAAGAGAGCACCGCCGACGTTAATGGGACAGTCAAGTAATGACCGGATGCCACCGAGGCTGTAATCCGCTGCCATACCGGGAAGAATCGTGTCGTTCTCAGTGTCGGGAATGGTAATGTTGCGTGCTTCGTGGAGTAACCGGACGTATTCGGGATAGACGGACACGTTAAAATCTTCGACCACGGAGAAAGAATCGGTGGCACTGGCGTACATCACAATATTGTGCAATGCGCCGACGGTCTCGTTAAATTCCCAAATGCCGCAACGGACAGTCCCAAGAACGCGAGAAGTTGTCCGGGAAACGGCTTTGGCAAATTCGCGGACATCTCCACTTTCGAGGGAAGGATTTTTGTTGAGGTCAACGAGTGCCTGATTGTGGAGTTTCAGGATTTTCTCCTGTTTCTCCATCGCTTCGATCTTGGCTTCTTTTTGGATGTGCCCTTTGAAAATAAGGGCAACGGCTCGGTTGGTTTCCCAAAGGATGGGAACGGAGGAAACTTCGCCGTACCACTGCCGTGTGTTGATTTCGGTATTGACACGGGAAATTTCACGAGGCAAGGTTGGACTTGTCCGTACCCGTTCGAAAACGAAAGATATTCGTTCGTGTTTGGCAATGAACTTTTCCAGTTCGGGACACCGCCCGTCGGGTTCTGGTGTCCAAAGGACAGACCGAAAGGCGTGATTGTACCACATCAGACGCGTCGTATCTGTACAAACGACGACAAAGGGTTCGCTGGACTCCTGCAACAATAAGGAGGTAAGGGAAATGTCAAATTGGACAGGATCAGCCATAAATCGACGCAGACAAGAAAAATCCGAGCGCATTGTACCGCCGATATAGTAGGGAATCAAGAGATGTGAAAATCAATCAGCGAGAGTATTGACATTGCCTCGGCAAACGGCGATAATCGCAACCAGAAGAGTGTTGATCTTATCAACATTGCCGGGCACTGTGCAGGGATCGGATGCCGTTTGCAGCATACACTATGAAACGAAAGCAACTTGTATTTCGTCATGTGATGCCTTTCATCCTCGGGTTGATAGGCACGGTCATTTTTTGTTCTGACCAACGAGCGGACTCTGTGCCGAAGGAAAAACGCGAATACTATCAATCCAAAGTCGGTCTGTGGTACACGATCTGGTGGGATTCTCTGGAGCGCGATCCGGTTTATTACGAACACCATTGGATCAAGGAAACCCGCACCAAACCGATTAAGCACGGTTATTATGCCACCGACGATCCGAAAAAACTGAAAGACGACTTTCGTTTTTTGCGTCGTATTGGTATCGATTACCTGATCCTTGACGACACCAATGGTCATTATAACGATGGCGGCAATCTCGCAGCGCATATTGATGCGTGCTTTGCCATGGCACGGGAATTGGGAAAAAACGCTCCCAAACTTTGTTTTGCGGGAGGTCGTCCGCTGATTAACGGCGACGTGAATGGAATGCAAGTCGAACTCGACATTTTCGCTGATTATGCAGAAAAATATCCTGAAAATACTTTTTTCTGGAAAGGCAAACCGTTGTTCGTCAATTTCAACATTCCAAAGAATTACAGTTATCAGGACCAGAAGGATCGCTTTACCATGCGTCCGGCAGCGGGAAACCTGCTGGAAGGATTTCCTTATTACAAAGAACACAAACTCGATGTCATCGGCATGTACGGTTGGGTGTTTAACATGCAATATGAAAATTCGGAGGTTCACGGGATCACGCCCGGTTTTTCGAGGAGTCATAACAATCTGGGAACCATTTTGGACCCGATTTCACGCGAAAACGGCGAACGATACCAGCGTGAGTGGCTCAACGCCGTCAAACGTAAACCGGAGATGATCGTCATTGCCAGTTGGAACGATCACGCAGAGGAAACCGGGATCGAAGCCGTCGAACTGTTGGAACCGATTCCGGGGCGTGGTAAGGAAGACCCGTTCTTTTATGAAAAAATCACCGAAGGTTATCTGGCGTTGAAAACCGGTTGCCTTGAGAATTGGTATTACCGTAGTGAAAGCGATACCCAGATTTATCAATACCGTGTCGGCAAACTCAACAAGGTTGCTCACGTGGGGGACAAGGATGTTGTCATCGTAGTGCCAGACGATTATTTCGACTGGGTCGGTCGTCCCTAATCCCTTTTCCATTTGAGATAAAATGAATCGATTGTTTCTTTTGGTGTCTCTCACGTTGCAACATGTCCGATTGATGCTGTTCCGAAGTTTGTGTGTTCTTCTCTTTATTACGCCGAACGCTTCGGCAGAAGATCGTCTTGCCGAGTATTATCTCCGGGCAGTTCCCACTGCCGAACAATTCGTGCGGCGTTTTGACAAGACCGCACCAGTCGACGACTTCGCTGTTTACACCCTTTTTGATAACATCGCCATCCTCGTCTCCGCAAACGTCGATCTCCCCGCAGAACAACGTCCCTCCCTCGAACCGGTAACACGATTACTCCAAGTTGCCGAAGAAATGCAGGATAGGAATCCCAGCAGCCGAACCTTCGGTAATTTCCGATGGTATTGGCGCACCGCCAACGTAACCGATCCCAACGCCGTCGAATTTGCCGTTGCCCGAATGTTGAGTATCTATCTTGACACACCCGACCCGCTGTCCGATGAAGCCCGAAACATGTTAACCCAACTCCTCGAATACTCCGTCAACGCCTGCTTGAAACGCCGAATCAATCCCGATTACACCAATATCGCTCTTTACAATGCCATGCATCTAATTCTATTAGGACAAATTGTTGACCGTCCAGATGTTACGCAGGAGGGCAAACGCCGGTTGCGAAACATCGTTGCTCATATCTGGAATCACGGCATTTTTGAATACAACAGTCCCGCCTATTATTTCATCGACGTGGACGCATTGCAACTCGGTTTTCGGCATGTGAGTGATGCACAAACGAAACAGACAATTCATACTTTGCTCGAATTGTTTTGGACAGACCTCTCGTTACACTGGTACAAACCCGGTTTTCGGCTGGCTGGAGCGCAGAGCCGAACGTACAATTATCTTTACGGCACGAATGATCACATGTTTCGTTTTTTTGCCTTTGCCGGTATGGCACCGTATGACCAAGATGCCAAGTATCATGCCGTGTTGAATTCATTGAGGGCATTGTATCAACCGCCGCCAGAAATTGTGAAACTTAATGATTTGTATCCGCGAGGGATCGCTCGAAATTGGGGGCGAGATCAAGGACAGTGGGCTGTAACGTACATGCTTGACGACATTGTGCTGGGAACCGCCGGTGCAAAGTACAATGCCCGACAAAATATGGTGCAAACGGTGGATATGCCGGATTGGGAGACGGCGGAAGATTTAGCCGATATTCCGGTTTGTTTGGAAACGTGGCAATTTAAGCCTCGCTCTTATTTCATTGCCGATGGACGAGAAGACCCATACGGCACAAAACTCTACCCGACGGGCAGAGCGGAGCAGCAAAAGCCGCTGCATCTTGACGCACTTTGGTTCGGATCACAACGGACGGTCGATTCGCTTGGCATCGCTTTGTATCCGCCGGAAGCGATTGCCGATCCGGTGGTGGTTAATGTTCAATCGCATTTCGTCGTTCGCAAACCGGAGTCGATTTGGATCAATGACCAACAAGTTGCACTCTCACCCAATCAGCCGGTCAACGTCGGCAATTTGCCGGTTGTGTTTCGTTACCGAAATTGTGCCTTCGGAATTCGTGCAGTTTGGACGAGACATCAAAACGGTCAACCGGCGGAAGTTTTTCTGGTCGATGATGGAAACGAACAGGGTGTCTATCGTTTGACCGTCGAACATGGCGTCCCTCCGTTGGAGAGTGCCGACGACTGTATCGCCGGAACAGCATTTTGGGTACGTATCGGTTCCCGCCTCGAAAGCGAATCACAATTTTCGACTTGGCGGCAGCAATATATCTCGTCGGCAGTCAATCGGCTTGACGTGAGGCATAACGACATTGACATTGAAGTTGCCGGTCAAGACGGAATTGTTGCCGTCAAGTGGGCGGATTCTGTCGTAACAACCGAGCCTGCTGCTCCGACTGGCATTTTGACACTCAATGGACAGGATTTGGGACGATCTATTTTGAAAAAAATCCCGGAAGTTGTACGATTCGTCAAGCAACGTAATGATGCGATTCCAATCGTGGTCAACTCGTCGGGAACGTATTGGGAAGTGGAAGGCGGTTATTCTTTTTTCGACGATTGGATCGAGCCGGACGAGTTGGCATCGGGAGGGGTTGCGGCTCGAATCAATCAGGATGTTTCGTGGCAGTTGCAGGTGGAGCAGTCGGGAGAGTATTTTCTCTGGGGACGTGTGCAGACTCGTGATACCGAACATGATTCATTTCGGGTCGAAACGGCGAAACGTTTGCCCGATGGCTCGTTTATGCGCCGTTCGATGAATGTTGATTGGAATTTGGGCGTTCGTGCACATTGGACTTGGGTATGTTTACCGGTGCCGATTCGCTTGGAAAAAGGTGTCTGGCAATTAACGCTGAAACCACGTGAGTACGAGGGACGAATTGATCGACTGTTTTTATCGGTCGATCCGGCGGTAAAGCCGACGTGTTGGGACTTTTTTGAAAATTGCCACCCAATGCACCAAAAAAACTTGTCGACGGACTGCCTTGCTACCCCCATTGACCCATTCGGCACACCACCACGTGAACGGGTGGAAAACTTTGAGAATGATCCCTCGATTTTCACCCAACAATTTTGAGTACCTGTTTTGGCATCGGTTCTTTTTCGATGTATTCCGGGAACGCCGCGACAATGTCCGTAATGTCGATCATACCAACCGGAAAACCTTCGCTGTCCGTAATCGGCAGTTCACTGATCCTCTTCTCCCCCATGATTGCAATCGCTTCCAACATTCGGGTTCCCGATGCGACCGAAGTCGGTTTGATTGCCATGACACACCGGATCGGAGCATCCAAAAGATGTTCATCGCGTCGCTCAAAGAGCCGAGCCAAATCACTGTCGGTAAAAATTCCTGACAATCGCCCATCCTGTTGTGTCAGCAAAATCGCTCCTGAACGCCGACCAGCAATGCCATGCCGGGCAAATACCTCCCGAATCGTCTCCGAGTCGGGAGCGATTCGGCAACGATCCAAACTCCGCATGTGTTCGTCCACAAGACTCAATCTGCGCCCCAGCGAGCCGCCGGGATGAAATTGGGCAAATTGTTCCGCCCGAAAACCACGCTGCTCACTGACGGCAAGTGCCAGCGCATCCCCTAATGCCAACATCACCGTCGTACTGGTACTCGGTGCAAGTCCGTGTTTGTCCGCTTCTTCTATTCTGCCAATCGGCAGAACGATGTCGGCACTTCGGGCAAGTGTGCTTTGTTCCGAGGCGGTAATCGCAATGATCGTAGCACGGAACGATTGAAGGGGGGGCAAAATACGGACAATTTCTTCAGTCTCGCCGCTTTGCGAGAAGATCAACACAACGTCGCCGGACTTGATTTTACCCAAGTCGCCGTGAAACGCTCCGCCGGGATCGAGGAAGTGGGACGGCGAGCCTGTCGAAGAGAGCGTGCCGGAGATTTTTTGTCCTACGTCGCCGGCTTTGCCCATACCGCAGACAACGACCATTCCCTCGCAACGGAGAATCCGATTGACCGTTTGCTGGAATCGAGCATCGAGTTGTTCTGCAAGTTTTTGAATTGCGTGGGCTTCTCGTAGTAAAATTTGTTTTCCGAGCGACAAAACGTCCGGCATTGGGGTTGTTGTATTGAGAGGGAACCTATGGCGGAATGATAAAGAATTTGAATCAATGAGGCAAGAGCGATTTGGACATATCCTCGGATTTCTGTCATCACTTTGAGACGCTGGACGCTTTGGCAATCTCTGATATAATCGGAAGTCAAATTCATTTTTAACCCCACAGTTTCATTGTGCCGAACACGAGTAATTTGGTCAGTCCTAAACCGCCCGCAACCGACATTAAGAAAGTTGCCATCCTCTTTTCTGGAGGTCCCGCCCCCACCGCCAACGCCGTCATCGGTAGTGCCGCTCTCTGTTTTGCCCGGGCAGGCATCGAAGTTTACGGGATGAAAAACGGCTACACATCACTCGTTAATTACCAGGACGGGCAACAATGGGAAGAAGGCAAGCATTTTTTACGGCTGGACAAGATGGTCTTCGATGGTCGTGGCGAAGGACTTCGCACTGCTCGTGGCATCATCATCGGCACCGCACGGGTCAATCCGGGGAAAAGCCTGAAAATCCCTATGGACATTAGTGATCCCGAAAAGGTTGCCCCGCTCACGACCGTCTATAAAGCACTCTGCTCGCTAGGTATCGATGCACTCATTTCCATCGGCGGAGACGACACGCTCACCACAGCAGCGAAGTTCAAAATGGTCATGGACGCTCTCCCCGATGGCGAAAAACGGCTCAAAGTCATCCATCTTCCCAAGACCATCGACAACGATTACAGGGGTATCGACTTTACATTCGGCTATTTTACCGCCGTCGAAATGCTCGCCACCGAGATACGGAATCTCTTGGCAGACTCCGAAGCGACCGGCTCCGGTTACATTTGCCAACTGATGGGTCGGAAAGCCGCCTGGCTTGCATACGGTGCATCCATTGCCGGCGAGGGAAGTTTAGTCATTGGTCTCGAAGACATTCACCAAAATTGGTACAATACCGAACCGACGATTGATCCTGAAACCGGCAACGAAATCCTCGACAAGGATGGCAACCTGCTGATGCGGCAGGTGTTCGATGTCCAAAAAGTGGTGGATCGCTGCGTTGATGTTTTGCAGGCACGGGATGCGGAGGGCAAAACCTCATTTGTTGCCGTTATGTCGGAAGGGTTGGCTGAGTACCTTCCGCTTTCCGAAATCAAAATGTGCTGTTCCGATGACGAATATCGCTCTTTGAAGCCGGACACGTTCGGACATTTTCCGGTGTCGCAACTCAAATATAGCAGCCGATTGGGACGTTTGATTTCCGAAGAGTACAAGCGTCGCACCGGCAAATCCAAGAGGATGGTCGGTTTGCAGTTCGGCTATGAAGTGCGGTGCAATCAAGCGACGGCGTTCGATGTGATTCTCGGCAGTCAGATCGGCGTGGGAGCATACAGAGCGTTGGTGGAACAAGGTAAGAATGGCATCATGGTTTCGGTGGGCGGCATGATGGACATTTCGTATCCGGCGTTTGAGGAGTTGATCGTGATGAGTCGTCTCCGTGCCCATGAACGTCCGATTGCCGTCAATAGCGACATCCACAAACTCGCCCGGTATCTCGAAGGATGGGTGAGAGAATGAGTCATGTCCCGTCATTGCGCTCTGTTCCATTCCGGTCCATTCCGGCTTTTGTTTTACCATCTATAAAAGCCGGAATGAAGCGCAGTACAATGACGGCATTTTACTTTCATGTGAACGCCTCAAAAATCACAATTCCCCGGCGTTCGTGGGAAGGGTAGCACATCTCGAATGTTCGCAATGCCTGTGATAAACATCAATGCCCGCTCCAATCCCAAACCGAATCCGCTGTGCGGCACTGTTCCGTAACGACGCAAATCGGCATACCAACGATATGCCTCCATGTCCAAGTTTTGCTCCTTCATTCGCTCTTCCAACAGACTGATTCGGTACTCCCGCTCACTGCCGCCAATGATTTCGCCGACCTTCGGAACAAGGACATCCATCGCTCGCACCGTTTTGCCATCGTCATTGACCCGCATATAAAACGGCTTGATCGTTCGTGGGTAATCGTACAGGATCACCGGACTCTTAAAGTGTTCCTCGGTTAAAAAACGTTCATGTTCACTTTGCAGATCGGTTCCCCAATCGACTTTGAAGTCAAACTTTTTCCCGGACTGCTGCAAAATACTGACCGCATCCGTGTAAGAAAGACGAATGAATGGACTGTTCAAGACGTGTTCCAATGTTTCCAGAAGCGTCTTGTCGATGTGTTCGTTGAAAAACGCAATATCTTCGGCACAATCATCCAGCGTGTCCCTGATAAGACGTTTCAAGAACATTTCTGCCCAGTTCATGTTTTCTTCGAGGACACAGAAGGCGATTTCCGGTTCGACCATCCAAAATTCGGCAGCGTGCCGGGACGTGTTCGAGTTTTCCGCCCGGAACGTCGGTCCGAATGTATAGACTCTGCTCATTCCGGAACAGTACGTTTCGACATTCAACTGCCCGCTGACCGTCAGGTACGCCGCTTTGCCGAAAAAGTCTTGGGAAAAATCGACATTACCCTTGTCATCTTTCGGCGGATTGTTCGGATCAAGGGAACTGACGTGGAACATGTGCCCCGCCCCTTCGCAGTCGCTTGCCGTAATGATGGGCGTGTGGACGTAGAAAAAACCGTTTTCCTGAAAAAATTGATGGATCGAAAAACTAACCCGGTTCCGTACTCTGGCGACAGCACCGAACGTGTTGGTACGAACCCGAAGGTGGGCAATCGACCGTAAAAATTCGAGAGAATGCCCTTTCTTTTGGAGCGGATAGGTAGTCGGATCGGCAGTGCCGATGAGTTCGATCCCCCTGGCTTCGACTTCGGTTGCTTGTCCTTGACCGGGCGATTCCTTGACGAGACCTTCCACGGCAATCGAACTGCCGGCGGTGATCTGCTTGATGTCCGTTTCGTAGTTCGGCAACTCTTTTGGGACAAGAATCTGGACGTTACCGAACGAGGAACCGTCGTTGAGTTCGACGAAACTGAAACCTGCTTTGGAATCTCGCCGGGTGCGAACCCAGCCTTGCAGCAAAACAGATTTTCCGATGAATTCGGACTTTCTGGCTTGGGCAACGGTGGTTTTTTTGTAGGACATGGTAAATTCAGGAGATCGAGGTATCTCACGCCGATTCTACCAGATTTGTGGGAGTGCGTGAGGGAGTATGCACCCACACAGGGTTAAAGAACAGTCCGTCGACAAGTTCTGTTTTCTCGTCACTCCCGCGAAGGCGGGAGTCTAGGAAAACAGGGTTCACGTCTTTCGTCTGGATTCCCGCCTGCGCGGGAATGACGGTGTTTTTGTAAACTTGTCGACGGACTGCTTGGAGGGGTAGGGGTGGACCCCTATCGGGATTCCACTGTCTTTACCATTTCTTCGTAAGTCCAGCGAAGAATGAATCCGCCGAAAGAGTATTCGTAACGGACGAACCGGGAATGCCGAGGGGAATCTCTCCGGTACTTTTCACTTCAAACGCATGGCAATAGGCTACGGACGCTTCAATGTCCTTCGTAAATGTGTAACCAACACCACACGAAAAAACGTGCTGTGAAATCATCGGTGCTGAAATGTTGGCATACGTACTCCGGCTTGGGATCGGATTCTCGTTCCAGCAGTATCCCAATCGTCCCTTAATCCGGTTATTGATTTTACGCTCTAATCCGACATTGACCGAAAAAATGCTTTCCCAATCGAGACCCTCGACTTTGCCAGCAACGACACCTTTCTCGAACCCCTTGGTATTGCCATAATCAAAATATCGGACATCCATTCCAATGATCGTGTTTCTAATGCCATCGTAAGAAATCCCTGCCGAAAGGGTCATCGGCAAGTTCAAATGAAAGGTATTAGAATCAGGGATACCTTCACTATCAGTGCCGGTAAAATACAGTTTTTCTGCCCAGATAGGACTTTTGAACATAAAACCGGTTTTGAAATGATTTTTGAAATCATAAAGTGCCCCGATTTGGAAACCACCCCCCCATACATACTTTGTCCCATAAGTCATAAGAGGGTTCGCATGGTCGCGTCCAAGACTCATTGGGTTGATGTTGAGCGATGCCAAATCAACGATGGGAGCGACTCCCACGGACAATCGTTCGGTCAGTTGGGCAGAAACGGTCGGCGTAACTTGTAACACAATGACGTTGGCAGATCGACCATGTTCACCCAATGGAGAGAAACCACCCAACACTGGATTATCTGCGTCGTGGGGATAAAGCGAGGCGGCACCGCCGATGGCTGACATACCGAGACCGTATGTAAAAGGGGAACGTGGGCTGGTGCTCCAAATGAAAGCCATACTGGGAGCGGGCACCACACCGACCTCACCTTTTGTCGAACCGGAATGACCACCGTACAGGGCGGGTAACGAAGACTCTACCCGGCTGTGCGCCTGAATGAGTTCCAACCCGAAAGACATTTCGTTCTTTTTGAAAGCGGAAATCGAGCCGGGATTCCACTGCAATGCTCCGGCGGCATCAATCGGCATTGCCGTTGCCGTTCCTCCAACGGCAGCGTTCGTAGCCCCGATGCTACGTAACAATACGCCCTGGGCGTTTGCCATCCGGCTGGTACAAAAACAGGTAATGAGGACAACGATTACAACAGATAAGCGAATAGGAAGTTTCATTACGATTAAAGGGGTTAACGAATTGTTTCGGTAAAGTGCCCGCCGAAAAGAATCAGGGACCTACCCCGATTGTCGGCAAAAGCAATGTTGCGGCTTTGTCCGGGATAGGTAGAACCCATACGAATGTTCAAATCCCCCCATTACAATCGTTACAGCCCTTACAAAGTGAACATGCAGGGGCAGCGGAGCATTCACGTGTCGTTTCCTTTCCCTGAAAATTCGTCTTGACGAAAAAGGAGGAAATCGCTATGTTTCCCTCGGGTGAATCGTTGGTATGTCCCCATTTCGTATTGCTTTCAGTTTCAAGCGGCTATGTCGAAGCAGTTCCGGTCATTATTGTGGGTGGGTATGATTCTGTCGATTGCTTTTCTGTCCGTTGGCGGATGTTCCGGCTTGTTTTCCGGTAAAAAAGATAAAGAACCCCCCTTCGATGCCCTCGAAATGCCTACCTTTGAAACCGAAGACGGTAAGCCGAAACTCGTCGGAGACTGTACCTCCGTCGGTAATTATTCCTCCTTCGACGTTCACGGATTTGGACTCGTAGTTAATCTGCCCGGCACCGGCGGCGACGATGCCAATACGGAACACGACCGACGAGTTGCCGACGAAATGAACAGACGGGGCATCTCGAACATTCGCTCCATTCTTGCCAGTCCGCAAACTGCCGTTGTAGAAATTGTGGGAAAAATGCGTCCCGGCATTCAGGCAGGAGACCGATTCGATGTCGAGATTTTGCTTCCGACATATCCGCAGGAAAGCAATACCAAAAGTTTGCGCGGTGGCATATTGTTACCGGCAAAACTTACCGAAATGGGAATAGGTTACGATGGGCGAACACTGGCTGGGAGCACCCGCGCCCATGTTGAGGGACCCATTATGGTAGACGATCCATTAGCAACCGAAACAAGCAATCCAGCAGGATTGAAAAAAGGAAAAATTTTGAGCGGTGCAGTAACCAAAGAATCCCGATCTCTGTCGTTGCTCATGAAAGAAGATTCAAAATCGTCCGTTATGGCAGATCGAATCGCGAAAACGATTAATCTACGATTCTATCTGATGTCCAGTCCGCAAATTTCATCTGCAACGATTGATCAGCGGATCCATCGCCAAGCCGGTCCGCCCCAAGGAATTTTCTCCGAAGCAATCAATCAGCGGGTCTATGGTTCGCCAAAAGGAGTTGCCACTGCAAGGTCCGACTCCCTGATTGTGCTCGACGTTCATCCGACTTACGCAAATGATGTTTCCCGATATGTCCGGGTTATTCAGTCGATTGCATGTCATGAAACGCCGGTCAGGCAACTCAAACGGATTGAGCGACTCAAAGAAGAATTACAGAATCCTGACACGGCACAGCAGGCGGCGTTTCAACTGGAAGCCATCGGCAAAGCGGGAATTCCCGCTTTACAGCAGGCATTAAAAAGTTCCAATATGGAAGTCCGATTCCATGCGGCAACTTCGCTGGCATACCTCGGCGATGGAACTCCGGCAGAGGTGCTGGCGGACATCGCCCGAACAGAACCGGCGTTTCGTGTCTATGCGCTCAATGCGTTAAGTGTCATGAAAAATGATTTGGAAGCAGAAGCATGTCTGCAAGAGTTGTTGCATGTGCCGAGTGCGGAAACCCGATATGGTGCATTTCGGGCATTGAAAAACAGGAATCCATTGGATCAAACGATCCGTGGAGAATGGCTTGGGGGACAATTCAGTTATCACGGAATTACCTCCTCATCGGTGCCAATGGTGCATTTTACGTCGCAGAAATATCCTGAAATTGTGTTGTTCGGAACAGACATTGCTTTGAAGCAGCCCTTTGCATTGGATGCAGGACCGACGATTTATGTCAACGGTCAAGTGCCGGGAAGCGTCGTGATCAGCCGCTTGGCAACTTCAGGACTTGATGAAAAGCGGACGGTTTCCAATCAGTTGGACGAGATCATTCGGGCAGTGGTCGATATGAAGGGAACCTATCCTGATGTGGTACAGTTGATACGGCAAGCGGACATGGCACGGGTGTTGCCATGCCGATTGGAAATCGACTGTTTGCCGGAACCGAACCGCATTTACCGTAGGCAAGGCAGCGACGAATCGGAGGTGGCTGTGGAGGAAGAGGAAAAGCCGAAGTCCTTTTGGGAGCGTCTGAATCCGAAAAATCTTTTTGCACCGAATCCCGGTGAAAAGTCATCCGATTATACGGGAACGGTGAACACGTCGAGCCGGGACTAAAAAACTCGCAAAGGCAATGAGCGCAAGAGCGGCAGACACAAGAGGACATAAGAGCGGCGGACGTTAGAGCGTATCAGGAATTGATCTGGACGTTGTTTATTTTGTATCCTGCGTGTCTGAAATAATTTTGGCACTCCTTCGGCGGAAACCGATCGCAGAGTTCTCCCAACTTTTTCCAGAGCG
>Ga0123353_10000383_pt1 | contig 54226 bp, 57 predicted proteins | sample TergutLab28metaG_3_FD_92763 | JGI IMG/M metagenome (GOLD analysis project Ga0123353, IMG submission 92763) | Labiotermes labralis P3 segment gut microbial communities from Petit-Saut dam, French Guiana - Lab288 P3 | ecosystem: Host-associated > Arthropoda: Insects > Digestive system > Gut ... | reverse complement strand
CCGGAAATGGTGCAGGAATTTATCGATAAAGTCGTGGTGCACCACCGGGAAAAAGAGCAGGGCGTCATGACCCAGCACGTGGAGATTTACTACAAAATGGTCGGGCACGTAAACGTGCCCTCGTTGGACAAACAGCAAACAGAGCGGCTGAAGGTCAGCTTCGGCCGTATCCGGGATGTGGTCGCCGTCGCGGCTTGACAAAAGACTAACCACAAGAGGCCTCTAGGCCCCTTATGGTTAGTCGTAGTGGTGCGGACACCGGGACTCGAACCCGGACGGTTGCCCACCGGCTCCTAAGACCGGCGCGTCTGCCAATTCCGCCATGTCCGCGCGGGAGCGGGGCGGCGGGCCCCGCGGGGTCGGTCAGCCGGTGATGGAATCCCAGAGCACCAGGCCGAGGATGGCGTTGAAGATGAAAACGCTGCCGAAGAGGGTGGAGCGCGGCGGGACGGGCACGGGGGTGTTGGGCACGAACGCGCCGCCGGTCAGGGTGAGGAACTGGGGGAACTCCTTGTCGCTGTGGACGGTGAACTGCGTGGGGCTGTAGATCATGGCGTCCTTGAGCGCGCCGTGGCCCCCGGAGAAGTGGATCTGGTCCCGCAGGAACCAGGTCTGCTCGGGCAGCAGGCAGGTGGAGGCGTCGATCTTGCCGTCGGGCGAAAGGTGGTTGTGGCCGTCCTTGATTTTTTGCGCGTAATCGGCGGGGAAGGTGTTCCACAGGCCCGCCGTGGTGGCCCCGGAGCTCGCGCGGGCGGTGTCGATCAGGCCGTCGGCGTCGATGTCCAGGTTCGGCGTGAAGGGCATGGAGGTATAGCCGTAGCCCGCGATGATGCACACGCGCACCCCAGCCTTCACGGCGTTTTTGATGAGCGTATCGGCCTTGTAGCCCGCCCCGGCGTTGTAGTGCATGGTGTCGATCATCTTTTTGAAGCCGTCGTATCTCGGGTCGCTCAGGAGAGCCGTTTTGGCGGATTCGTAGTACTCGTGGGGCACGAAGGACCACAGGGCGGGCCACTGCACGAACAGCGGCAGCAGCGCCTCCTCGAAGAGCCTGTCCTGCACGTTTTCGAGCACCAGGCCCAGCACCCCGATGAGCCACGCGGCCAGGCCCGTGGTCTGCAGGAGGTTGGCCGTGGGGCCCATCAGGGCCATGACGCCCTCGCCGTTCATGCTGCGCATGAACTGCAGGGCGACGTCCGCGCCGAGCTCCACGTTTTTGTTGAACAATTCACCCACCAGGGTCAGGCCGTTGTGGGCGCTCATCTGGGGGATAAAATCGCGTATGTCGCCGTAGCCGTAGCGGGCGAAGTAGGCCATGCAGACCACGCCGCCCTGGCTGTGGGAGAGCAGCGCCACCTTGCTGTGGCCCGTGGCCTTTTTAACCTCTTTGATATAGGCGTTGAGGTCGGCCGCGGCCTCCCAGGGATCCAGCCGCCAGTCGTAGCGGAAGGTGTATTCACGGCCCTCCCTGTGGTCTTTTGTATGCGGGTCGTCGCAGGGCATGGGATAGATGGGCTCCACGCTCTTGCCGTCGAGGCCCACCCGCATGTGGCCGAACATCCCCCATGCCAGGGCGATAAAGGCGTCTGCGGCCCTGTCCCAGTCCCGGCGCAGGGCGGCGCCCGCGAGGCCGCTCACGATGGGCCCGAGCTGCGCCAGCAGGCCCTCCATATCCGCCACGGGCACCTCCGTCTGCTCGGGCGTACCCGGGTTGAGGTACAGCGCGTCCCCTATGCCGGGAACGCCCACGCGGGGAATCTCTTTACAGCCGCAGCCTGCGGCCTGCGTGCCCACGGTCAGCGCCGCGCACAGCAGCGCCGCGGCCAGCAGCAGGCAGAGGGATTTTTGCACAGTCTTCATATCATCTTAAGCCCCTTTCGAATTTCAAAGCGAGTAATCTCTCTACATTATACCTGCTGCGCGCGATAAACACAAGAGAAAATTTTAAATTTCGCGTTTTTCGCGCCGGACGCCAAGATTTTTGCCTCAAACGCTTGCATTTGCCCGTGATTTTTGATAAACTATTGGGAAGTAACTGTTGGATAGGAGCGATCACAATGCCGGAAAATATTGAGATGGGCCGCCACAGCCTGGCGCACGTGCTGGCCAAGGCCGTGTGCGAGCTGTTCGGGGACGTACAGCTCGCCATAGGCCCCGCGATTGACAATGGCTTTTACTACGACTTCGACCTGCCCCACGCCATCTCCGAGGCCGATTTCCCCGCCATTGAGGCCAAGATGGCGGAGATGCTGCGCAGGCGCGAGGCCTTCACCCGTAGGGAGCTCTCCAAGGGCGAGGCGCTCGCGCTCTTCGCGGGCAACGCCTACAAGACCGAGCTCATTGAGGGCCTGCCGGAGGATGAAGTCATCTCGGTGTATTACACCGGGGAGGACTTCGCCGATCTCTGCCGGGGGCCGCACGCGGAGAACGCGCAGGCCCTGCTGCCCTGGGCTTTTAAAATCGCCTCCGTGGCGGGGGCCTATTGGCGCGGGGACGAGAAGCGGCCCATGCTGCAGCGGGTGTACGTGTGGGCCTTCCCGGATAAGCAGGGGCTCAAGGCCCATCTGACCTTCCTGGAGGAGGCGCAAAAGCGCGACCACCGAAAGCTGGGCCCGCAGCTGGACTTGTTCTTCCTGGACGAGACAGCGCCGGGTATGCCGTATTTTCTGCCGGGCGGGCTCAAGCTCTACAACGCGCTGCTAAAGCTGTGGCGGGAGGTGCACGAGACCCGGGGCTACCTTGAAATCCTGGGCCCCCAGCTCAACCACTATTCCCTGTGGAAAACCTCGGGGCACTGGGACCACTACCAGGACAACATGTTCCTGGTCAAGCTCTCCGAGGAGCAGGTCTACGGGCTGAAGCCCATGAGCTGCCCTAACGCCATCCTGACCTATCAACGCAAAACCCGGTCTTACCGGGATCTGCCGCTGCGCATCGCGGAGATCGGGCATGTGCACCGCAGGGAGCCCTCCGGCACGCTGCACGGCCTGTTCCGCGTGCAGGGCTTCCACCAGGACGACTCCCACAACTTCGTCACGGAGGAGCAGATTCCCGGAGAGATCAACGACATCCTCGACATCGCCGATTTGCTCTACGACGTGTTCGGGCTGAAGGTGTCCCCCACCCTCTCCACCCGGCCGGACGATTTCATGGGGGAGATTGCCCTCTGGGATGAGGCCGAGCGCGAGCTGAAGCAGGTGCTCGACGCCCGCTACGGTGCCGGCACATACAAAGTGGACGAAGGCGGCGGCGCGTTCTACGGCCCGAAGATCGATATCAAGGTGACAGACGCCCTGGGCCGCGTGTGGCAGACCGCCACTATCCAGCTGGACTTCCAGCTATGCCGCAACTTCAACCTGACGTATGCCGACCCCGACGGCCAGCTGAAGACCCCTGTGATGATCCACCGCGCGGTTTTCGGATCACTCGAGCGCTTCATCGGGATCATCATAGAGCACTTCGCCGGCAAATTCCCGCTGTGGCTCTCGCCGCTCCAGGTTGGCATCGTGCCTGTACAGGAAGAAATCCATGCGGCCTATGCCGAAGAGATAGCCGCCAAGCTGCAACAGGCCGGGCTGCGCGTGAAAGTCGATCACAGCAATGGCACCATGGGCAACAAAGTCAAGGCCTTCCGGCAGGAGCTCACGCCCTACATCGTCATCGTGGGCGACCAGGAGAAGGACAGCGGCACGGTTTCGCTCCGGGTGCGCACGGGCGCGCAGGTGAACGGCATCGCCCCGGAGGCATTCCTGGCGGCCTGCGAGGCCATGCTGCGGGAGCACGCGCTGGCGCTGGCGGAAGAATTTTGAGGAGATAAATCTATGATTATCACAGAAAATGAACTTGGTGGCCTCAGCAATGAGGAGATCAGGGCGGCGCTTGCGCAGTCCATTGAGGGCCGGAGCCTGAAGAAAGTGCTGCTGATCCCCCCGGATTTTACGCGCATGAACTCCGGCGCGGGGATACTCACGGCGATCTATTCTGAGCTGCTTGCAGGGGCGCAGGTGGATATTCTGCCCGCTATCGGCACCCATGCGCCCATGAGCAGGGAGCAGCAGATCGCCTTCTTCGGCGGGCAAATTCCCGAGGGCCGCTTTCTGGTGCACGACTGGCGGGGGAATGTGCGCAAAATCGGCGAGGTGCCGGGTGCGTTCGTCCGCGAGGCTTCCGAAGGCCTGATGGACGAGGCCCTCGATGTGGAGGTCTCGAACTACCTGCTGGACCCCAGCTATGACTTGATCCTGTCCATCGGCCAGGTGGTGCCGCATGAAGTCGCGGGCATGGCCAACTACACGAAGAACATCGCCGTGGGCTGCGGGGGGAGCCGGTTCATCAATAATTCCCATATGCTGGGGGCCTTCTACGGGATGGAGCGCATCATGGGGCGGGACAAGACGCCCGTGCGCAGGATATTCGACTACGCCGAGGCGCACTTCATATCAAAATTATCCATTGAATATGTGCTCACTGTAACAACAACTGTGAATGACAAAACAAATATCCTGGGCCTCTATATAGGCAAAGAGAGAGAGGGCTTCGAGCGGGCAGTTATCTTGAGCCAAAAGCACAACCTGAACTATCTTTCCAGGCCCATGAAGACCTGCGTGGTGTGGTTGGACGAACGCGAGTTCCACTCCACCTGGCTGGGAAACAAAGCCGTCTATCGCACGCGCATGGCCATGGCGGACGGCGGGCGGCTGATCATTCTCGCGCCCGGGGTGCGCATATTCGGCGAGGACGCGCAGAACGACAGGATCGTGCGCAAATACGGCTACGCGGGGCGCGGGCGCATATTGGAGCTCGTCAAAACAGAACAGGACTTGCAGGAGAACCTGGGCGCGGCAGCGCACCTGATCCACGGCTCCTCCGACGGCAGGTTCAGCGTGATCTATGCCGCGAAGCACCTCACCCGCGAGGAAATCGAGGGCGTGGCGTTCGGGTATTTGCCCTTTGACGAAGCTATGGAGAAGTACAATCCAAGCCAGTTGCAGCCCGGCTGGAATGTGATTGACGGCGAAGAGGTGTATTTTATCGAAAACCCGGCGCTGGGGCTGTGGGCGTTGGAAGGGGCTTTCGATGAGATATAAGCTGCTTGCCGTTGATATGGACGGCACCCTGTTCAACGACGCCTCGGAGATTACGAGGCGCACACGCGATGCCGTGCTGGCGGCGATGGGGGCGGGCGTGCTGTTCGTGCCCTCCACGGGGCGGCCCATGGGCGGGATGCGGCAGATTCGGGCGACTTTTCCTGGGGATATGCCGTATATATTGTTCAATGGGGCCATGGCGATGACCGGGGAGACGGGGAAAGTATTGTTCTCGCGGGGGCTGGAATACGCCTGCGCCGAGGCGGTCTACGCGCAGGGGGCGCGCAGGGGCTATCCCGTGATCGCCTGGGCGGGGGAGCGGCTCTATGTCAGCCGCGAATGCGAGGAGATCACGATCTATCAGCGCGTCACCGGGGCCGAAGTGAACCTGTCGGACAGTGCGCTGCCCATGCGCGAATCGGGCGTGACGAAGATCATCTGGATCATCCCGCCGGAGGAGGCAGAACGCCTACAGGCCGAAATAGCCGCTCAATTTGGGGACAGGATCAATTGCCACACCTCGCAGCCGCATTTGCTGGAGTTCGTGGACGCCGGGGCCTCGAAGGGCCTGGCCCTCGCGGCCATCGGCGCGGCCTACGGCATCGCCCGGGAGGAGATGGTCGCCGTGGGCGACGGCTGGAACGACCTCTCCATGCTGGAATACGCGGGGCTGGGGGTCGCCATGGGCAACGCGCCGGCGGGGATCAAGGCGCTGTGCCAATACACCACGCTGACAAACGACCAGGACGGCGCGGCGGCTGTCATAGAGAAATTTATTTTGGGAGAGGAGAGCGCAGCATGGCTACCCTGAAGGGCGACCTCTTTGCGGGAAAGGCCCTCGCCTCGATGAAGAGGCTCATTCTCAACCGGACGCTGCGGCTGGGCGGGCTGGAGTGGCGCTGCCTGGCCGTGAAATCCAGCAAGGCGCTGCTCATCACGAAGGACATCGTCGAGAAGCGCGCCTACCACACGTCCCAGGACGACGTCACCTGGGAGAACTGCGCCCTGCGGGAATACCTCAACGGCGCGTTTATGCGGCGCTTCACTGCGCAGGAGCGCGGCGCCATCGCCGTGACGGCGCTCTCCAACGCCGCCAACCCGCAATTCGGCACGGACGGCGGCAACGCCACGAAGGACCAGGTCTTCCTGCTCTCCACGGCGCAGGCGCTGCAATATTTCAAATCAGACGAGGACCGCGCGGCGCAGCTCAACGGCAAGGAAGGCTGGTGGTGGCTGCGCTCGACAGGCCACTACCAGGGCGCGGCCGCGGCCGTCCTGGAGCCCGGCCTGGTCTACGGCAACGGCACCGCCGTGGACGGCGAGGGCGGCGTGCGCCCCGCGCTGTGGTTCAGCCTGAAGGTGGCCGTCATGCCGCGCGCGGAGGAGACAACCCTCTTCGACCGGCGCACGCCGCGCCTGAAAGCCGAAGCCGCCGCGGATTTTTAAACTGAGAATTGCAAGCTTGCAGCGTATATGCTATAATTAAAAAAACACATCAAAGGAGAATCATCATGTTCCCAACCCTCATGTGGCTCACCCCCCTGGGCCTGCTCGCCCCCGTCATCTGGATTGCCCACAAAATCGTGTCCCTCCTCGCGCTCATCACCCCCATAGGCCTTGACCTGCCCTTCGCCGCCATCGCGATATTCATCCGGCTTGTGCTCTACCCGATTTGGGGCATCATCTGGTGAACTGAAACGCAAAACCGGGAATATTGCGCAAATCCCGGTTTGTTTTTTGCTGCATATGTTGTGCTCATCGCACGAGGAACGCCGCTCCGCGGTGCTCCCCCCGGCCTGCGGGCCACCCCCCTCGCATGCGAAGGGGCTTGGGGATTAGGCCAAAGCGGGTTCGTTTTACACCAATGAGAGAGGAGAAGTATCATGGCAGGCATGATTTGCGACGTATGCCAGGGCAAGGTCGTCGCCTCCGCGAAAGAAGGCTGGTTCGTGTGCGAGTATTGCGACACGGAGTACCCGCTGGAATGGATGAAGGCGAAGTTTCAGAAGACGCAGGCGGCGGAAGGCACCAGCGCAGAGAATCTGCTTGCCCGGGCGCAGGAATTCTACCAGAGAGGCGATACAAAGCGTGCGCGTGAATACTGCGAACGCATATTGGACATTGATGCCGCAAACGAAGGAGCAAAAGCTTTACAGAAGAGGATTGCGGACGACGCAGTGCGCCAGAGTAAAGAGAACCAAAGAATAAAAGAAGAATATCAAAAGGCAAGAGACGCTATTGCACAACTAAAAAACCTATACGTATGGCTGGGTGGGCTGCAGTGGCGTTGTTTAGCCGTCAAAGATGGGCAAGTGCTATGTATCACAAAAGATGTCATAGAACAGCGACAGTTCCATGCGATTGACCATAAGGTCACATGGGAGAACAGCACATTACGGCAATACCTAAACGGAGAGCTCCTACACCGCTTCACTCCACTGGAACAAGCGATAATCGTTAAAACGATGTTGGTCGATGTCGGCACAAACGATCAGATTTTCTTGTTATCGAAGGAGGAAGCTAAAAATTATTTCAGTTCTTTCAATGGGAATAGTGATCGTCAGGCAAAGTTACTAAATGATTATTCTAAGTCATCCACATGGTTGCTCCGATCGTGCATAGGAGATCATTTCACAGCATTTGTTCATTATGACGGCAAAATCTGTGATGCAACGGATGTCCGCGAGAGAGGTGGTGTTCGTCCCGCTATATGGCTCAAGTTGGAATCGGTAATTGAGCTGCAACAGACAGCGGTGGCTGAACGCGAACGAAATCAGAAAGAATTCGAGCAAAGAAAGCAAGAGCAAGAAGCCCTCAACCAATATTATAAAAAACGTATGCTTTCAATGTTCAATGGATTTGGAATTGATGAGTATACGTTGAATGGGTATAGAAGCGAAAGTAATCTGGTTAACTATAACGGGAAATTAAGCAGAGCAATCCAAGGAAAAGAGAAAAGGCAGATAGAGAAACAGTACAATCAGGCTAAGTATTGTCGCCATATTGTGGGATATTGTGGAGTAATCTTGGATAGATACTGGGACAACAACAATGGCGGAACATCCTCTTATGATGGATACTATCGTTCTCACGGCTATAACTCCATTGGGTTCTGGGTAAGAGAACAACCTATTACTACACAGCGGATTGACGATGTGTTCAGAACGATAGAAAACATAAAATACAGTAATCGTTGTCCTTATTGCGGCGGAAGCAGAAGTCTTTTAAACTGGATTATGGACAAATCCAGTATCTGCCGCAAGTGCAAAAAACACTATGCATGGGACTACAAATTAATTACAAAAATGCACAGCCCTTACTAATTTATCCAGCTAGTGAAAGGAATCAACCATATGACACTACGCGAAAACTGCCGCTATGGCGTGGCGGCACCCACCAGCATGGGCGTGCGCATTACGCCGCCAAACGGCGCGCCCGTGCACACCAGCAACCAGTTCTTCATGCAGGCCACCAGCGCCGAGACCAACGTGATCAACGTGTCGGCCTCCCTGGGATTCCCGGGGCTGGCGCTGACGAACTTCGTTGCGGGCAGCCCGATCTCGCAGTTCATCCGGGGGGAACTGCGGCGGCGGGGCATCGACTACGCCGGGCCGGACATCCCCCAGGGCGGGCCGTGGGGCTACCGGCACCAGTTCAACATCGCGGACAGCGGCTACGGAACCCGCGGCCCCCGCGTCCACAACGACAGGGCGGGCGAAGTCGGGCGCATCCTGAACGCCGAGAACTTCGATTTCGAGGACATCTTCGGCAAGCAGGGGGTGCAAATTTTGCATCTCTCGGGCCTGGTGGGGGCGCTCTCGCCGGAGAGCAGCCGCTTCTGCCTGGACGTCGCCCGCGCCGCGAAACGGCACGGCACGCGCATCTCCTTCGACCTGAACTACCGGGCGACCTTCTGGAAGGGCCGCGAAGATGAACTGCGGGCGGTGTTCACCGAAATCGCCTCCATGGCGGACATCCTTGCGGGCAACGAGGAGGACTTCCAGCTGTGCCTGGGGCTGGAGGGCCCCAAGGCCGGAGGCAAAGACCTGGCCGCGCAGATAGATGCTTTCAAAGAGATGATCGAGACTGTAAAGGCTTCATTTCCCAACGCGTCGATTTACGGCACGACGCTGCGGCAAGTGATCTCCGTCGGCGAGCACCTCTGGGGGGCGATCACTCTATTTGACGATGAATGGACGGTCATCGAGCCGCGGCCCATACAGATCCTGGATCGAATTGGAGGCGGCGACGGCTTCGTGGGCGGGCTGCTGTACGGCATCCTCAAGGGCTTTTCGCCCGAGCAGTGTACGGGCTTCGCCTGGGCCAGCGGCGCGCTTGCGACGACGACGTTGGACGACTACGCCACCCCGGCGGACGAGGACATGGTGTGGAGCATACTCAAGGGGAACGCGAGGGTGCAGAGATGAGGTGACCAACTAATAAGGAGGGAGAGTTCAATGAGTGTCCTCTTCGCGGTAGTGGTTTGGGTGATATTTGCCTTGTTGTTAATTACATCGTATATTAGTCTTTTGGCTGGCTTGTTAAAACAAACTAATCCGGGCGGTGGACCATTTGATACAATAATGGACATAGCGATTTACGTAGCGGCTCTCTGTCTTCCTTTACTCCCATTTATTGTGCCGATGCTTGGACAGGGCATCAGTTTTTTCAGATGCGCAAACCATTTTTTCCTTTGGGCATATGAAAATGCAAGAACAGACAATCAAAGACTTGTTTATCTTGCAAGTCCGTTTCTGGTAAGCATTTCTTATTTCGCTATTGGGATAAAGCTTATGGAAAAACACATGGACAACGATGAAAATATTAAGAATGGTAATAGTTTCTTAGTTCAGTTTGTTATATTCTATATCCCCCTCTTAGCACTCAGGTGGTTTCTAAGCGCACGATATCACTGGCCTGGAATCTCAATATTTTTTGGAAATGTTGCTGCGTTCTTAGTAAGAAATGCGGTGCTTATCGGCGCACTTGCTGGTGTTGTTGGAATTTTAACCGGTATTGCAAAATTTGCAGACTGGCTTCGGAGCAAAAAGAAGAAGGACGAGAATTTGGATCAAAGTAAACAGGAATAGAAAGAATTTGCGAATCCCCGATAAACCTAATACGAATTACTATTGTAGGAGGACAACAATGCAAAAATCAGACATCGGCCTGATCGGCCTGGCGGTGATGGGGGAAAACCTCGTCATGAACATGGAGAGCAAGGGCTTTTCCGTGTGCGTGTACAATCGCACCACGCAAAAAGTGACGGATTTCATCGAGGGGCGCGCCAAGGGGAGGAACATCGCCGGGGCGTACAGCATCCAGGCGCTGGTGGACGGCCTGAAGGCCCCCCGGCGCATCATGCTCATGGTGAAGGCGGGCAAGCCCGTGGACGAGTTTATCGAGATGCTCATCCCCTACCTCAGCGCCGGGGACATCATCATCGACGGCGGGAACTCCCACTTCCCCGACACCATCCGGCGCACGAAATATGTCGAGAGCAAGGGATTGCTCTACATCGGCACGGGGGTTTCCGGCGGGGAGGAGGGCGCGCTGCTTGGGCCCGCCATCATGCCGGGCGGATCGCCTGAAGCATGGCCTCACGTGAAGCCGATCTTCCAGGCGATTGCGGCGAAGGTGGGCGAGAATGGCGACATTCCCTGCTGCGACTGGGTGGACAGCGACGGCGCTGGGCACTTCGTGAAGATGGTGCACAACGGCATCGAATACGGCGACATGCAGCTCATCTGCGAGGCGTATTTCCTCATGAAAGAGTATTTGGGAATGGACGCGGATGAAATGCACGAGGTCTTTAAAGCCTGGAATACCGGCGTTCTGGACAGTTATTTGATCCAGATCACCCGGGATATACTTGCCTATAAAGACGAGGACGGCGCGCCCATCGTGGAGAAAATCCTCGACACCGCCGGTCAAAAAGGCACGGGCAAGTGGACTTCTGTCGCCTCCCTGGACGAGGGCATTCCCCTCACGCTCATCGGCGAGGCCGTCTACGCGCGCTGCTTATCTGCCATAAAAGATGAGCGCGTGCGGGCGTCTGCGATTTTGACCGGGCCCTCAGTGGCATTCGAGGGCGATAAGGCGGCCTTCATCGAGGACATACGCCAGGCGCTGTTCGCCTCGAAGATCATCTCCTACGCCCAGGGCTACGCCCTGCTGCGCGCCGCGGCGGCGACCTACGGCTGGGACCTGGATTTCGGCGGCATCGCCATGCTGTGGCGCGGCGGCTGCATCATCCGCTCCACCTTTTTGGGCAATATCAAGGAGGCTTTTGACGCAAACCCCGACTTGGATAATCTCATGCTCGACCCCTTCTTCACCGGGGCCCTGGCCGAGGCCCAGGGCGGCTGGCGCAGGGTTTGCGCCGCCGCGATGACGGCGGGAATTCCCGCGCCGGCGTTCACCAGCGCGCTGGCGTACTACGACGGCTACCGCTGCGCGCGCCTGCCGGCCAACCTGCTGCAGGCCCAGCGGGATTACTTCGGCGCGCACACCTATGAGCGCGTGGACGCGCCGCGCGGGCAGTTCTTCCACACGAACTGGACGGGCGCGGGCGGAGACACGGCGGCGAGCCAGTATGTGGTGTGAGGAATGTGAGGAATGTGCCAATATTTGAGTTGACAAACCACTTTTTGAGGGTTATAATTGATCTAATAAATTTTGGGAGAGGGGAATCACATGGGAAGATTGTCGAAAAAGGTACTGGCGCTCATCTTGGCAGTGGCTTTGTTCGGCTTAGTAATGATCACGGCATCCATCAACAATGTGCAGGCATTTGATGATCCATATGAACCGAGCTTGTCCACTGAAGACATTGCGCGTTTCGCCGCCGAAGTGGTGCGATTGGTGAACGTAGAACGCGCCAAGGTAGGCCTGCCTGCTTTAAGCACCAATCTCCAGCTTACCGCCGCCGCCCAGCTACGCGCAACCGAGCTATTGGATCTGTTCGACCACAGACGACCCAACGGCAGCTATGCCGAAACAGCACTCGATGAATTCGGCATCTCCTATTATAACTATGGAGAGAACATCGCGAGGGGACAGATGAGCGCGGCCGCCGTAGTCAACGCCTGGATGGATTCTCCCGGGCACAGAGGAAATATTTTGAACACTTCTTACAATTTTATAGGTGTGGGCCTGTCGATCAACAGCGCCCCCTTGGACGGCACCCCTTCCTGGGTGCAGCTGTTTGCCGCATCCAATAGCCTGACAGCCGACCCGCCGTTCACCGATCCCGGTGTTGGCGGCGGCACCAACACCGTTCGCCTCCAGCCCAACGGTGGGAGCGTCACGCCTACCAGCATCAAAGTGGACCAATGGCAAGACCTACAGCAACCTGCCCATACCAACTCTTGCGAATCATACCTTTGATGGTTGGTATACGGCAGCCGGCGTAAAGGTAAATCCAACAGACACAGTATTGCTAATGATTGATACTATACTGTTTGCCCAATGGACGGAGGCATCAACAACAACCACCGCTCCAACAACAACGACCACCACTACAACAACTATCACGACCGCCGAGCCGAGTACAACTACAGTGCCGCCAACGACTACCACTGTACCGCCTACCACAACCACCGTGCTGACGACGACAATAACCAGACCAACGACAACTACGCAGCCTCCCACTCCCAATCTCATCCCCGGCACCAATCGCGAAGCAAACTTCTTCAACTGGATAATGTATATCGTGTTCTTCGGCTGGATTTGGATGCGGGCGTAGCTTTTGTGCAAAATGACGGTTGCAAATGCAAAATCAAATTGACCTCATTCGGCCCCAATAAAAAGCACGCGAAAATGCACGCACCCCCCTTGTTTTGGTCACAAACAGGGGGTTTTGCCGTACACTTTGCAAAATCGCGGCTTATCGTTTATCGATAAGCGTGAATGGCTTCGTCAAAATGACGAACGTTACCCCGCCGCCTCCATCTCATGACGCAGCCTGTCGATGATCTTTTTTTCCAAACGCGAAATATAGCTTTGCGAGATGCCCAGAAGGTCGGCCACCTCCTTCTGGGTATGCTCGCGCCTGCCGCCCATGCCGAAGCGCATGTGCATGATCAGGCGCTCGCGTTCGCCCAGGGAGTTGACGCAGCGGATGAGCAAATCTTTTTCGTCGTCCTGCTCGATGCCGGTGTTGACGGCGTCGGCGTCGGAGCCCAGGATGTCGCTGAGGAGCAGCTCGTTGCCGTCCCAGTCGATATTCAGCGGCTCGTCTATGCTGATGTCGCCCCGCGTGGGGGTAATCTTGCGCAGGTGCATCAAAATTTCGTTTTCGATGCAGCGGGAGGCGTAGGTCGCCAGTTTAATATTTTTTTCAGGGCAGAACGTGTTCACTGCCTTGATGAGGCCTATGGTGCCTATGGAAATGAGGTCCTCCACGCCCACGCCGCTGCTCTCGAACTTCTTGGCGATATAGACCACCAGGCGGAGATTCCGGGTGATGAGCACCTCCCGCACGCGCTCGTCGCCCCGGCGCAGGCGCGCCATGGCCTCGGCCTCCTCCTCCTTCGTGAGGGGGAAGGGCAGGGTCTGGGGGCCGTTGATGTAAAAGATGTCGCTCTTTTTGCGCCGAAGCCTGCGAAAGAGACCCCACAGGAATGCTTTGACTTTTTTCGTAAAGGTCCCCCCTTGATTGTTGGTATCCGGGCGGCAAGAATGCCGCCACCCGAAACCCATCATTTCTCCAGCATGGAGGCCTGCAATAACAACGAATAGCCGCCGTCGGAGAGGGCGTCGGGCGTGACGGCGACGACCGCGCCGGGCGTGGATTGCGTATCGTGTTTTGTCTTTACGATCACTTGATCTGTACGAAACGCGGGCAGCAGCCCCTCACGGCCCAGCGCGTGGAAGGGAATCTCGCGCACCCGCGCGCGCCATGGATGCTCCGGCGGCAGGTCGGGCAGTTCCATTTCGCCCCGAAAGAAAGACAGAAATTCCTCCGGCAGGAAGCCTTGCAGCGCGGCGTATTCCGCCACCGCCACCGGCGCGCCGGTGAAGCCGTCGGTGAGCTTGTTGCCGCTGTCGTAGAACGCCGGGAGCGTGACGCTCTGCCCGGGCATGTGTATCGTCGCCCGGCAGAGGTTCGCGCCCGGGTGCCGCCGCCGCAGGAGGGTCACAAGGCCGCGCACAATCGCGTAGCTGGCACAGGCGAAAATCACGAAGGCAAGTAAGCTCACGTCGAAATAGATCGTGCCGTTCTGGTAGAGCATCATTTCAGGTTTGAGGGTAATCCACAGGGCCAGCATAATCCCCGCGAAGGCGAAGCTCACCCCGAAAAACGCGGCGAAGCAGCGCAGGAAGCGCCTCCATTTCACGAAGCCGAAGGCGGCCCAGACGATCAGAGCGGAGAGCAGCAGCTTTTCGGGCAGCAGCAGCCACCAGGGCGCGGGAGGCAGGAGGATCAGCAGCGAGCCCGCGCCGCCCAGCAGCGAGCCCAGCAGCAGCCGCCAGCGCTTGACCTGCACGGCCGAAAAAAAAACGCTGCAGGCCAGGAGCAGCCAGGTGACGAAAATATTGACGGCGACCAGCACGTCTATGTAAATCACGTCGGACACGAGCGCTCACCCCCCCCGTTCCCTGGGGCGCCGAGACGCCGCCCCCTGCATCGCATAATCTATTATAGGGCCTGTTCAGTGGGGGTTTTTGTCAGAATGGGAAGGGGGAAATAATTTTGGCTTGTCCGCAAGCTCCCCGGTCAACGTCCCTGCGGGACGTTGACCACCCCTCCTCGCAGGCGAGGGGGGCTTTGAGTGCGCAGGCGCAGTGCCCTGCGTCTCTACAGCAAAACAGACATCAGTATCATCGACGGCCAACAAGGAGTGCCGCCTGCGGCGGCAGTGCCCTGCACCACCCCCGCTTCGCGTCCCCCCAAGGGGGGACTTCTGACGAAGCAGGAAGACTTGCTAAAAATCGAAAGCATAAGCTTCCGAACCGTCAGGAGTCCCCCCTTGGGGGGACGCGAAGCGGGGGTGGTGCAGGGCACTGTCGCCGCAGGCGACACGTCTTCAAAAAAAATTTAAATTTTTTTCAAAATCACTGAGGATTTTTTCCAAAACATTCGACTAACTGGTAACAACACATTTTGAAAGGGGATCACACACCATGAAACACACGAAAACCCTGCTCGCCCTGCTGCTGGCCGCGCTGCTGGCGCTTGGGGTGGGGGTGCCGGCGATGGCAACCTCAAGCCTTAGCAGTCACCTTTTCACAATTACAGGCCCCGAGGGCCCCATCCACTTTGGTGAGGCGTTCACGCTCACTGCCGAGGCGGATGTCCCCGATGAGATAGAGATTCTTTCATATGGCTGGCGGTTCGATACTGTATCTGAAACAGGCATTCTTATGGAGCATGAAATAGAAGGCCCCGTTCTCCATGTAACAAGTGATGAACGCTATTATCCCAAGGCGATGCATCCCTTTCATATAGCGGTGGCAACGTATGTGTGCGAGGTCACCTATGTAGAAAAAGATCTGGACGGCAACATAGAGACAGATGCAGACGGCAATTTAGTCGGCAAACGAATCTTTGCGAAATCCATCAGAGTGACCGTGGAAAAAGAGCGCCCTCTCACCATCGGAGACATCTGGCCCATTTTCATCGTTGGGCCGCTTCATGGAGCATTCACAAGCACGGCGTTTTTTGTCGCGCTGACTGTGGGCCTTGCACTGCCTTTCTCTCCGATTATTTTTGTATATACGTGGATTGCCGGAATTATCGACAACATCATCGGATGGCGATTCTTCTAGCCCCTGTTGAACCGCCTCTCCTCCTCAACAACCCCCTCCCGCCATATAAAGCGGGAGGGGTTTTCTATAGCCAAAGCCTCAAATCAGCACATCGTACAGCGCCTTGCGGTGCGTGGCCTCGCGGGAATGGAAGAAGGCGCTCATGCGCTCCCGGTGGAGCTCCTCGGGGGCGAAATCCCGCGCGGCCAGGGCCTCCAGGGCGTCAAGCAACGCCTCCTGGGTGCGCGCCAGGGGGCCGAAGGCCCCCTCCAGGGGGATGTGCAGCTCTTTATAGGAGTGCGTGCGCCCGGCCAGGAAGTCCTCATAGTCGGGCACGAAGTAGAGCAACGGGCGCTCAAGATAGACGAAATCCAGGGCGATGGAGGAGTAGTCTGTGATCATCGCGAGATAGGGGTTGAGGTCGGGCGCGCCGCCCAAGTGCACGCGCGGGCTATGCCCCTCGGGGGCGGGATCGATCAAAAACAGGCTGTCGTAGCCTCTGAAGATGGGGTGGCTCTGGAAATCCAGCGTGAGGCCGTGCTGCTCCAGGAACGCGGCCAGCCGGGGGGAGTTGAGGAAGGCCTGGGTCTCGGTGAAATAGCGGGAAGACAGGAAGGCCTCGTGAAGCGGCTGGCGCCGGTTTTCCACGAAGGGCCCGATGAGGTTCTGCCGCCAGGAGGGCGACAGCAGGATGCGGCGCTCCGGCGGGCGGGCGGGGAGGAGAAGGTCGTAGCGGGCCATGCCGGTGCAGATGAGCTCCCCCACGCCGAAGCCGTAGTTACTCACCATGTTCAGCCGCTCGAAATCGGTGGAGATCACCATGCGGTCGCAGGGGATGTTCTTCTTGTGGTACAGCGCCTCCAGCCGGGCGTGGAGCACGCCGTGCTGGAGGTAGATCACCTCGAAGCGCAGAACATCGCCCAGGGCCTTCACCGTGGGCTTGCCGAAGGGGTGGATGATGCTGTACTGGCTGAAGGACGTGAGTATCTTTTCGCAGCGCAGGTAGAGCAGCCTGTGTTTCCACGAGCCGAAGGCGATGGCATGTTTGCGCTCTTTTTCCGGGGCATCCAGCTTGTCCGGCTTTTCGCAGACGTAAAAGCGCCGCACGCCGTCCCGCTGCGCCAGATCGTGCTGAAACTGCCAAAAAGCGTTGTCCACGCTGTCCAGCCGGTCGGTATAAAGCCAAACCCGCTCGCCGGGCCGCAGCCTGCGCATCAGCCGGGCGTAGAGCGCCAGCAGGATGATTTTTAGCTTGGCCATGGGCATACCCCCTTCTCGCCGCAAAATTGCTGTAGAAAACCCTCTGCAATGCCTCTGCTGTGCCTCTGCCGCCGAAAGCGCTCAGCCGCTCACGCGGACACCCCCTCGGTGCTCACGTCTCCTGCGGAGACGATCGCACCGGCCCCCCAAGGGGGGCATCTTGACATATCGATCATTCATATGTTCAATTGCATTTACATCTTTCCGCCTCGTCAGGATGCCCCCTCTGGGGGGCCGGTGCGAAGCACCGAGGGGGTTCCGCGTGAGCGGCTGAGCGCTTTCGGAGGCAGAGGCATAGCAGGTGGCTTGCCAAAAGCTATACAAAGTAATTGCTTAAATTTTTGACGGTTGTGTTTGGTTGTGAGTCTAAAGAATTGAGCGTACTAGTTCTACTTTCCCCGGTACTAAAGAAGAATCTCTGATTTTCGGACACAATATAACTAAACTCATAGCACGGTTTCCATCCGTTTTTATCTTCTCTGCCGACGGAAATAAGTATCGTGGCAGAAAGTTGGTTATGCGGATCGTTTTTGACGGGGTTATCGACTTTTTGTGTTATCGTTGTGAGATATTCAAAGTCGTTGCTATTGCCTCTGCTACGAGAGACGTGCAATACCATCTTTTCTCCGTCAAATTTTTCTCTAGTGATGTGCATTTTGCCATTAGTGTTGGGGTCGCCGTCGGTATTGAAATCGAATAGCATTGGAACCGGATCACCGTATAGACTAAACGTTCGGTTGTATAAGTTGCCATTTTCCATATCGCGGAGGATTTTTTGTATTTCCGCGTCTGTTAGGGAGAAGTTCCCGTTATTTGATTTGGAAGTTTCTGGGGCGTTGGTTTTGGCTTCGGTTTTGGTTGGGGCGGCTGTTGGGGCATTTGTTGGATTGGTTGCGGAGGGGTTGGTGAGAGGGCTGGCTGTGGTAGAGGTGGTTGAGATTTCAGTGGGGGCTTCGGTGCCCGGCTCGGCCGCCTCAATCCCCAGCGATACCGCCAGTTCATCGGCGATCCTGTCGGCAGCGAGGGCCAGCTGCGCGGGGTCGTTTAGGTTCAGGGCTTCCTCGCCGGGGCGCACGCCCAGGAGGATTTCCGGGCCTTTTTGCGCCCAGTCATCGGGGAGCGCGCCGCCGATTTCGGCGTAGCGGAAGAGGAGGTTCGAGGGATAGCCGAGGCGCGTTTTGACGGCGCTCTCCAGGGCCAGGCGGGTTTCCGGGGTGAGGGTGAGGTCGGCGGGGCAGCCGATGTCCACGTAGAGCAGCTCCCCGGCGGCGTAGCGCTCGGCGAGGGATTTTGTGCTTGCGGACGGCCCGCAGGCGGCGAGCAGCAGCGCCAACGCCAGCAGGCATCCCATCGCGGCGCGGCAATGTTTGGATTTCATAGGAACGGCCTCCCTTGTGTTTTCTTTTCTATAGCATAGCAGAGCGGGCGGGGAATTGCAAGAAAAACTTTGCTTTTGCGCCCCGCTGCATTATCTGTCACGCTGTGAGCGATATGATCGAAATTTTGGAGCAGGGATAAAATTTCTCTTGAATAATGCCTGTGGCTGTGCTATCATTGCATGGTCACAAGTATTTTATCAAAGGAGAGATGGGTATGCCCGCACTGGGGACGCATGTGTATCAGAGCACAAAATGTTTGGAGCGCTTGAAGCCAGAGCTCGAGAACAGGGGGATTGATGTCAACGAGGTGTTCACGGGCTTCGTCGGGGCCGCGGCCATCGCCCACGACACCCTGGGCCTGCTCTTCGGCACCGCCTACGAGCGCTGCTTTGTCAGCGCGCACGAGATGAACACAGATGCGTTTTTCCTGGACATGATCGCCTATATCAAAGAAAACAACCTGAAAGAAAACCCGAACGCGATGGCCTTTCTCTACGGCCACATCATGCACTACGCCCTGGATACCAGCACGCACCCTCTGGTCTACTACATGACGGAGCTGCACCCGGCGCAGTGCCTCGGCTCGGCCCTGAAGGCGCACGCGCTGTTCGAGGTGTGGGTGGACATGCAGCTGGAAGCCCGGGAAGCGGACTTTGACAAGAAATCGCCCTTCCGGACAAAAGTCAGCCGGGCGAAAATCGACGCGCTGATCGACGCCGTCTACGAGAAAGCCCACGGCCTGCAAAAGGCCGCGTTCGGGTACCGCTACGGCATTTTGATCTGGGAGGCCTACCAATTGCTCCTCAGACGCTCCATCATGAAGAAGATGCGGGCGCATTTCCCGGATTTCCAGGCCATGCTCAACGAGGGCCGGGCGCAGTTCCCGAACCCTGTGACCGGGGAGACGCTGGACACGTCCTTCTGGCAGGCTTACGAAGCCTCCAGCAATCTGGCCTGCGAGCTCATCACGGCGGTCAACGCGAACATATTTGACAATGCCGACAACGAGGAGCAGCTGCGCCAGGCCTTCGGGAACTCCTACGACACGGGAGGGCCCTGGGGCGACCCGAGGCCGAAGCAGTATTTTAAGCAATACTAAGAATTAGAGCATTTCGCCTTTGGCGGGGCCGTGCATTGCCTCCCGCACGGCGTCGGCGATGCAGCTGACATAGATGCGCCTGCTCTCGTTGGTGCCCAGGTGCACCGTGTCGCTGGCGAGGATCTTTGTGTTGATTTCGATGGCCGCGCGCCAGTCCGCGAGGGTGACGAAATCGTACTGGGGGGCCAGCTCGCGCTCGAGCATGGCGGTGCGGTAGGCCCTGCCATAGGTGGGGGTGCGGCCGTCGAAGGGCACGACGAACACCAGCCTGTGCCCCGGCGCGAGGTCGTCGATGATCTTCTGCACGTAGTCGGCGAAGCCGTCCACGCCGTTGGTGCCCAGGGCGATGACCACCACCTCCCGCAGCGTGCCCCTTGCCTGCATGTCCATCATGAGGCGGTAGCCCTCCGCGATGGAGCGCGAGCTCAGGGCGTCCACGTCGCAGTTGGGGATGCTCTCCTTCAGCGCCAGGCGCGCGTCCACGCAGATGGAGTCGCCGATCACGGTGACGCCGCCGCTGACCTCCATGGGCGAGAGCACGGTGACGCCGGGGTTGCGCTCCGGGAGCGCCCCGCTCTCGCTGAGAGCGGGCAGGGCGGCAATCTCGCCGTTGAAGCGCAGCGGCGCCTCGTTGAGGCCGTCCAGCCAGTCCTTGCGGGCCGCGACGGCGTCCCTGTCCTGCGCGAGATAGCCCGCGTAGAGCTTCTCCTCTATGCCGGTGCGCGCCGGGGCCCGTTGCAGCACCATTCCAACAGGCAGGATGCTGGCCAGCACCATTATTATTACGGCAGCCGCCGTGATGGCCCGGCGGCGCTGCCGCAGGGCGCGCATGGCCGAGCCGAGGGCAAAAGCGATGGCCAGCGACAGCAGGGAGATGGAGGCTGCCGCCTTTTTGCGCAGGTAATTCGTCATGCGCGCGGCCTCCCCCGGCGGCTTCGGCGGCTGGAGCAGGGGCTCCGCGTGGTAGAACACGAAGGCCGAGAGCGCCAGCGAGAGCCCGAACGCCGCCAGGGCGGCCAGGCTGTTATCGGCGATCAGCACTTTTGCGATGATATACAGGGGCCAGTGGTATAAATAAATATTGAACGAAAGATCGGCCAGCGCCGTGAGAGCCCTCGGCTCGCGCCTGCCGGGCAGGGCCTCGTGCAGGGCCCGCGCCCAGAGAATCGCGCAGGCCGCCAGCAGGGAAGCCGCCAGGAAGCCGTATTGATAGACGAACGCGTCGTTGAAGCGCAGGCGCAGCGCCAGGTAGACGATCCCCGCCATCGAAGCGAGCAAGCCCAATATGCAAAAATATTTCGCTGCTCTTTTTGACAGAACGCGCTGCAAGCGCGGCCCGAGCTGCAAGCCCTTCAGGGTAGCCGCCGCCGCGCCTATGAAAAACGGGAACGAGTGCGTGACCGAGCTGAAATACGCCGCCGAGCTGTCCATCCCGGGCTGATATGCCTGCTGCATGGCGTAATAGGAGCCCGCCCCCAGGAGGATCGCCACGATCAAAAGGCCAACTTTATAGCCTCGCTTGGCTTTCCCGGCGTTTTTTTTGTAGGCGCGGCGCAGCAGCAGCGCCAGGGCCGCGCAGGCCAGGCCCCACACGATGTAGAGGTGCACCTCCATGGAGAGCGTCCAGGTGTGCAGGTAGAGGTGGGGCAGCACGTTGGCCTCATAGCTGCCGCCGGTGCGGATCTCGAAGAAGTTGCTCGCGAAGCCCAGCACGGAGGCCAGCTGCTTTGCGATGTTCGCCGTGAAATCCGGCGAGACCAGCAGCGCCAGCGGCAGCGTGAACAAAACAGAGAGCAGCAGCGGCGGCGCGGTGCGGATAAACCGGCGCTTGCCGAAGGCGGCCAGGGAGAAGCGGCCCGTCTTCGTAAATTCCGCAATGGCCAGCGCGGTGATGAGATAGCCCGAAAACGTGAAAAATAAATCCACACCCAGGAAGCCGCCGGGCAGCAGCTCGTAGAAAAAGTGATAGACCAGCACCATCACAAGGCCCAGCGCCCGCACCGCGCTGAACCACTGGATTTTATTGTTCGCCTGCACTTTGCTGCTCACGCTATATTCTTCTTCCTTTCTCCCACTGCGTCGTGACGGGATTGCCGTCCTTTGTCAGCGTGCCCGTGCCGTGGAACACGCCGTTCAGGAAGCCGCCCTCGTAGGTCCAACCCAGGGGAGAATAATAAATTCCCTGCCCCTGTGGCACACCGCCCTCGAAGTCGCCGTCGTAGCGCAGGGTTTCGCCCTCCAGGTATTGCGCCCGCCCGTGGGGCAGCCCGGCCTCGAAGGCGCCGTTGTATATATACTTGCCGTCCGGCGAAGTGTACCTTCCCTGCCCGTGATACAATCCGGCCTTCCACTGGCCCACATAAATCTCATTGCCATCTTTATCGTAATAGGCCCCGTCCCCCTCGGCCAGCCCCAGAAGAAAACCTCCCATGTAGCCCTCACCGCTCGGGAAGATGTATGTCCCCTCCCCGTTCTGCCCGCGTTCGCCTATGCCGCCGCTGTATTCCCAGCCCTTGGGCGAACGGAAATGAGCTCTGTCGCGCAGGTCAATCGTGGCGATGCCGTCCCCCGGCAGGAACAGCGTACCATTGGGCTTGCCTTGATGGAAGTCGCCCACGAAACGCCAATCGGCGCCGTCATAGATAAAATTCCCGTCCGCCCGCCCCTTCCGGAACGCGCAGGAAAAACGTGCGCCGTCAGAAAAAGCTATTTCGCCATGGCCGTCGAACAGGCCGTTCCGCAATGGGCCCGCGTAGGAAAAACCGGCGTCCTCATAGGCCAGCGCGGCGGCGGCCACGCGGCTGTCCTGCAGGGAAAACCAGGCCAGCGCCGTCATGGCCAGCGCCACGGCAACAGAAAAGAGTATTTTTGCCGCTTTTTTCACAAAAAACCACCCGCTTTCGCCGCATTCCGCCAGGCTTTTTATTATAGCATCAAACCGCGGCAGGATGCAAGCCGTAATTGGCATATACAGGAATAAATCGAATAAAAATTTTATGCCGGGAAATATTGACAAGCGCGGCGAATTGTGTTATCTTATTGACATGAAGGGGATTTATCGGAGGTTTTCTGCGATGGTGTGTAAAATCAGGCGCTTCCTCGCGCTGATCCTGGCGGCGGCCATGCTGCTGGGCGCGGGCGCGCCGCAAGTTTCGGCCTGCTGCGATCTGCTGCGGCAGGTGCTCCTGCGGGAGCAGCCGGGCGTGACGGCGCTGGACACCCCCCTGCTGGGGCAGAACAAGGACAACTGGTGCTGGGCGGCGTCCTCCCTCATGGCGGCGCGCACCTACGTGAACACCGGCGTGACGCAGACCGACATCGTCAAGCACGTGAAGGGCTCGGCCATCAATGAGGGCGGCACGGTGTGGGAGCGCCTGGAGGCGGTCTATTACGCCACGGGCGGCGCGGTGGAGTTCGACTGGGTCTATCCCCTCACCGAGGAGGAGATGGTGGCCAGCATAGACGCGGGCGACCCCGTGATGCTCTGCCGGGGCTGGTACCCGGAGGGCTACCCGGGGTATCGCTACGGCGGGCACAGCACCGTGCTCTACGGTTATCAGTTGATGAACGACGGCAGCTACATGTTCCTGGTGCGCGACCCCTGGCCGCCGAACCGGGGCGCGAGCGAGGTCCTGAGCTACGACTTCATCTGCCGGGGCAGCGACACGGGCATCCTCGAGATGTGCGAAGTGAAGATATAGATAGGGAGGGCCATTCCATGAAAAAACTGATCCCAATCCTGCTGCTTCTGCTGTGCGCGGCGCTGCTGCTGGCCTCCTGCAAGAAGGACCCGCCTGTGGTAACCACCACGGCAGCCACCACCACGGCCCGGGAAGCGGCGACTGTCACCCAGCCGGAAACAACGGAGGAGACAACAATGGAAGAGACAGAGCCCATTGTCACAGCGCCGGCAGTCGCCACGGAAGAGCCCGCCACCGGCGATATGCCGCGCGTGGAGCAGGCCTCCCCCGCCGAAATACGGGCAGAGGAGAGACGCGCGCTCAACCTGCTTTCTTCCCTGGACACAGATAAAATAGAGAAAATCGTCCTGGAGCAGACGCGGCCCACGGTTGGCGGCGCGCAGCGCTTCACCTATGAAAGCGAATCGAAGGAGGCCATCGAGGCCTGGGCGGCGGTCTTCGGCGCGATGGAGCTTTCGGGCGAGCAGTTCGAGTTCCTCTCCGGCGGGAATCTCGCGGTCTACGCCTATATCGGCGGCGAGAGGGTGGAGCTCGGCTGCATCGAGGGCAGCTACCTGACCAACGGCAGGCTCAAGACCATGTGCAAAATCGACAACTACGACGCCCTCTATGGCGACATCCAAAGCGCGGCGGCGCTGGTGAACGGGGACATATTGGTGTGATACTATTCCCGCTGTAAAAAAGCTCACTGCGGGAATAGTATCAACCATATGGAGCGCGAACTGCGGGGCAATCACTCCTCTGCTCTCCGGCCTGCTGCCCAGGATGCCGCCCGCCGCCATGCTGCCCTCCATGCTCTTCCATGCAGGCATGGCTGGGCACGGCTTTCGTCACCGCCCTGCCGGGGATCGCCGCGCAGCTGGTTACGATTCCAGCCGGATCACGCTGTCCGTGCGGGCGGATTCGAAGATGGCCTCCACCAGGCGCAGCAGGCGGCGCTGCTGGCCGTGCGTCACGATGGGCTGCGCCCCGCTGCGGATGACTTCAAAAATATTGCGGTAATACTGCGTCCACTCGCCCTCGAATTGGGGCAGCGGGCTGTCCTCGTAGGTGTCGTCGTCGCGGGGGGCCATGGTCTTGGTGATACCCACGCCCGCCTGCACCGGCACGCACTCGCGGTTCTCCCAGTCATGCACCCTGCGGATCTTCCCGCTGCGGCCCCAGTCCTCCAGGACGGCGGAGCCGTTCTCCCCCAGGATGTACCATCGGGGCAGGGAGATGAAGTTGCTGGTGAGGATCTCCACCAGGAAGGTGACGTCGCCCTCGAAGCGGCAGAACACCCGGAAGCCGTCGTCCACCTGGTCGCAGGTGACGTAGGTCAGCTGGGCGTAGAGCGAGAGCAGGCGGCGCGGGCCCATCATCTGGAGCATCTGGTCGCACATGTGGATGCCCCAGTCCAGCAGCATCCCGCCGCCGTGGGCCTTCAGGGCCCGCCAGTCCCCCGGCACGCCCCGGGAGCCGTGCACCCGGTTCTCCACGTTGAACACCCGGCCGAGCGCGCCGCTCTCCATCACCGTCTTGGCCGTCAAGTAGTCCGGGTCCCAGCGGCGGTTCTGGTGCACGGTGAACAGCTTGCCTGTCTCGTTGGCCACGGCGATCATGGCCTCCAAATCGCCTGTGGACAGCGCCACGGGCTTCTCGCAAATCACGTGCTTGCCATGGCGCAGCGCGTCGATCACGATCTCCCGGTGCGCGTCGTTGGGCGTGGCGACTGTGACCAGCTCGATGGCCGGGTCGCACAGCAGCGCCTCACGGGAGGCATAGGCCGTCAGGCCCTGCTCACGGGCGAGCGCCTGCCTTTCTTCTTTGATGTCGAACGTGCCGACAGCGTTGAACTGGCCGGCCAGCTCGCCCATGGCCTGCTTCATGTGCCAGCCGCCCATGCCGCCGTAGCCGATGACCGCGAAACCGATTTTGTTGGTTGACATAGGATGATCCTCCTGATTCTGAGTGGATTGTCGCTCCGCGATGCCTTCCTCAGTCGCCCGAGGCGGGAGCTCCTTCCACGGGAAGGAGCCTGGGGGATTAACCGCAAACGGGATGTTCGACTGCAATGCTATGAAATCCGATGTCGCTCCCGCCTAATCCCTAGGCTCCTTCCCGTGGAAGGAGCTGTCAGCCTCGGGCTGACTGAGGATGGCATCGCGAAGCGATGTTCTCTTGTATGGCTTGCCAATCCAGGAATTCATTGAATCGGAATGGGCATGAACCCAAAACAGATTGCAATCGCTACAAGAGCCAACAAAATGCCAATCAGCACGTGTTTGATGCCATGCAATTCTTTTGCGATTGGGTCAAGGATTTCTTTCTTCTTCATGATATGATCTCCTTTATAAAATATTTTCGGGGTACTGCGGGCGGCTGTGGGCAGCCGCCTCTACAGGCTGCAATCGTTATAATTCCACCCACTGGCTATCCTTCTTCGAGCTCTCCACGCAGGCGTGGATGAACTTCACGCCCTCTATGCCGTCGTCGGCGTTGGGGAAATCCAATTCTTCTGCCGTAAGGGCCTCCCCGGATTGTAGCTTCAGCAGGGCGTCGGCGAAGCGGGAATAGATATTCGCGAAGGCCTCGTGGTAGCCCTCAGAATGCCCCGAGGGCAGGCGGCTGGCTGCGGCGGGGTGGAGATAGCCGTGGCCCCGGTTGAGCGTGCGCGTGGGCTCGCCCGCCCGGGTGAAGCGCAGGACGTTGGGGTACTCCTGCTCCCACTCGATGGAGCCCTTGGTGCCGTAGACGCGCAGCGTCAGCGCGTTGTCGTTGCCTATTGCCACCTGGGAGGACCAGTACATGCCCGTGGCGCCGCTCTCGTATTCCAGCAGCACGGCGCTGTTGGTGTCGAGCGTCCTCCCCTGCCCCACGATGTCCAGCCGCGCCAGCAGGCGCTTGATTTTCAACCCCGTGACGAAGGCGGCGGTATTCTCGATGTGGCTGCCGATGTCCCCCGTGCAGTTGGAGACGCCGGCCATCGCCTGGTCCGTGCGCCAGGCGGCCTGGCGCTGCTCGCCCTCGATGACCTCGATGAGCCAGTCCTGGGGGTATTCGCCCATCACCATGAGCACCTCGCCGATCTCCCCGGCGCGCGCCATGGCCCGCGCCTGGCGGAGCATGGGGTAGCCCGAATAGGAGTACATCACGCACAGCAGCAGGCCTTTGTTTTCAGCGATGCGCTTCAAATCAATAGCTTGTTCTAGGGTAAACGTGAAAGGCTTTTCGCACACGACATGGATGCCGCTCTCCAGGAAGGCCTTCGCGGCTTCAAAGTGTATGTAGTTCGGCGCGGCGATAACCGCGAAGTCTATGCCGTCCTCGCGCGCGGCCTCTTTTTCGGCCATCGCAGCGAAATCGGGGTAGAGCCGGTCTTCGTCGAGGCCCAGTTCAATGCCGGTCTGCTTCGTGACATCGAAGTCACGGGAGAACGCGCCCGCCGCCAGGGCGCATTTGCCGTCGAAGGCGGCCGTCTTGCGGTGCACGTCCCCTATAAACGCGCCCGCCCCGCCGCCCACCATGCCATAGCGCAGCACACCCTGCGATGATGATAACTTGCTGCTTTCGATCATAGTCATAGCCTCCTCTCGCACAACAATTATAGCATGGGAAATTTTATTTTGCAAGGAGCAAAATGAGCAAATCGCAAACCACAAAACACAATATTTCCTCTTATGTATTTACACGGGCCGCAGTTCGTGCTATAATCTTCCGGGAACCAATCTGCGCGACGGAGGCGGCCATGACAAAACCGGCCAAGCTGCAAACCATAGGGGCCGACTTCTATTACGGCCCCCGCCATGCCCTGCGGGACATTACGATGGACATCCCGGCCTGCGCCATTACCGCCGTCATCGGGCCCTCGGGCTGCGGGAAGTCCACGCTGCTTCGCATTTTCAATCGCGCGAATGACCTCATCCCAGGCGCGCGGGTGGAGGGCGAAATCCTGCTGGACGGCGAGAACATCTACGGCAAAAATATGGACGTCACCCTGTTGCGAAAGAGAGTCGGCATGGTGTTCCAGAAGCCCAATGTATTTCCCCTGAGCATCTACGACAACCTCGTCATGGGGCCGCGCAGCCACGGCGTGAAGGGCCGCGCGGCGCTGGACGAGATCGCGCAGCGCAGCCTGGCTGCCGTGGCGCTGTGGGACGAGGTCAAGGACATACTGCATAAACCCGCGCAAAACCTCCAGGCGGGGGAGCAGCAGCGCCTGTGCATCGCGCGGGCCCTGGCGGTGGAGCCCGAGGTGATCCTGATGGACGAATCGTGCAGCGCGCTGGACCCGGAATCCACCATGAAAATCGAGGAGCTCATGCTGGAGCTGGCGAAACAGTACACGATCCTGATCGTGACGCACAATATGGAGCAGGCGCTGCGGGTATCGGACATGTCGGCCTTTCTCATGATCGACGACAAGGGCGTGGGCGGCCTGGTGGAATACGGCCCCACCGCCGAGCTCTTCGCCAACCCCAGTGACAAGCGCACCGAGGACTACATCACGGGGAGGTTTGGGTGAATGAGAAATAAGAATGCAGAATGCAGAAATAAAAATGCAAAATGCAGAAATATAAAATTTTTCTTTATGGCTCTGTTGATGCTTTCGGCGTTGTTCCTCTCCGGCTGCCGCCCGGAGCACTCTGTCGTCATCGCGGGCTCCACCTCCGTGCTGCCCTACGCCGAGATCCTCGCCGAGGCCTACGCCCACCTGCACGCCGCCGACGAGATCGACGTCCAGGGCGGCGGGTCGTCGGCGGGCATCACGGCGGCGGAGAGCGGCGCTGCCGACATCGGCATGTCCTCGCGCTCCCTAAAAGAGAGCGAAAAGCACCTGTGGTCTATCGAAATCGCCAAGGATGGCCTGGCCGTCATCGTCCACCCAGGAAACCCCGTGGCCGACCTGACCCTTGAGCAGGTGCGCGCCGTCTTCGCCCGGGAGATCACCAGCTGGAGCCAGGTGGGCGGCGCGGACTACGACATCAACGTCATCGCCCGGGAGGAGGGCTCCGGCAGCCGCAGCGCCTTCGAGGACCTGGTGATGGGGGAGAGCAAAATCTCGCCCCGCGCCATCGTGCAGGCCTCCAACGGCGCGGTGCGGCAGCTGGTGTCCGGGGACAAAAACGCCATCGGCTTCATCTCCCTCGGCCTTGTGGAGGAGGGCGAAAAGCCCGTGAAGGCCCTGCGCCTGGGCGGCGTGGAGGCCGCGCGGGAGAACGTGGTCAACGGCACGTATTCGCTGTTTAGGCCGTTTTTGTTCGTCTGCGCGCGGGAGCCGGAGGGCGACGCCATGGCATTTGTGGAGTTCGCGCTTTCGCCGGAGGGGCGGCGCATTTTGGAGGCCGAGGGGCTGGTGACGGGGCCTTCAACCACACCCGAACCAACCACCGTGCCCTTCATAACAGACCCAAACTTTGATTACATAGGCCTGTTTAAACGTCTGGAGGGGGTGTGGAACGTGATCCGCCCGTATGCGGACAACGAGTATAACTACTTCTTCTATCGCAATGGCGAGCCCAACCTATTCGTCGGCTATTACGAGAGCGAGGGCTCGGATTTCGGCACGTTGATTGGAGGCCGAAGCAAAGGCGAAAACACAGCTCAGCTGATCTTCATGATCCCTGCGGTTTCTGAAGAGCCGGAAAGGCCACCGGGGTGGATTGAGATCGTATCAGTGGATTTCAATAGCCTTGATAGTGATAACGAGATTGGCATACAATTCGAAAACTATCCTCGCGAGGGCGAGAATTGGCGCACCTTCGCCTACGCGGGCGCGACCTTTGAGGAAGCATGGGATGTGTATGCGAACGCGCGCGGCTATACAAATTAAGTCACTAAGAATGGATCCGCCATGAAAAAATTCCGCGAAAAGCTCTCCGGGCGCATTTTTCTCGCGCTGGCGATTTCTTCGGTCGCGGCGCTGGCGCTCATTACAGTCTTTATCCTGGTGCAGGGGTTGCCGATTATCAAGAGCGTCGGGCTGATCGATTTCGTCTTCGGGATGACATGGGCGCCGACGCAGGGCGAGTTCGGCATCTTCCCCATGATCGTCGGCTCGGTGGCGGTGACGCTGGGGGCGGCGATTGTCGGCGTGCCGGTGGGCGTCTGCTGCGCGATTTTTTTGGCGGAGTTCGCGCCCGCCGCCCTGCGCAACGTGTTTCGGCCTGCCATACAGCTGCTGGCGGGCATCCCCTCGGTGGTGTACGGCTTCTGGGGGCTGCTGTTCGTGGTGCCGCTGATACGGGACTATCTCGGCGGGCCGGGATTGAGTATATTAGCCGGGTCGATCATCCTGGGGATCATGATTTTGCCCACGATCATCAGCATCGCGGAGGTGTCGCTGCTGGCGCTGCCCCGGCAGTACAAAGAGGGGGCCCTGGCCCTGGGGATGACCCACTGGCAGGCCATCAAGTCCGTGCTGCTGCCCGCCGCGAAGTCGGGCATCGTGGCGGCGGTGATCCTGGGGATCGGCCGGGCGATAGGCGAGACCATGGCGGTGATCATGGTGCTGGGCAACGCCGTGGCGCTGCCGGGTTCGATCCTCGACCCCGTGCGCACGCTGACCACCAACATAGGCATAGAGATGGGCTACGCCGCGGGCGAGCACCAGCAGGCGCTGTTCGCCACGGGCATCGTGCTGTTCGTCGTCATCATGCTGCTCAATTCCACGGCGCAATATATCACCAGGGGAAACAAGGTGAATAGGGGTAAGAAAAAATGAAGCAGGCGCATTTCCGCGAAAAAATCGCGCGCGTCGTCATCTGGGCCGCCGCCCTGCTGGTGATGGCGGTGCTGGGGGCCGTGGTGGTGTATATTCTCTACAAGGGGCTGCCCATGCTCAGCTGGGAGTTCCTCACACAGATTCCCAGGGACATGGGGCGCGCGGGGGGCATCTCCTCCACGATTGTGGGCACGCTGCTGCTCACCCTGGTCGCCGTCGCCATCGCGATCCCCTTCGGCATAGGCACGGCTTTTTACTTAGCTGAGTACACCCGCGAAAATATCGTCACGCGCATCATTCGATTTTCGGCCGAGTCCCTGGCGGGGATACCCTCGATCGTGTACGGGCTGTTCGGCTTCATTTTCTTCGTGATCATGCTGAAGCTGCGCTGGAACATCCTCTCGGGCGCGCTGACCATGGCGTTTATGATCCTGCCCACCATGATACGCACCGCCGAGGAGGCCATCCGCGCCGTGCCCCAGAGCTACCGGGAGGTGAGCTTCTCCCTGGGCGGCACCAAGTGGCAGACCATCGCCAGGGCGGTGTTCCCCTCGGCGCTGCGGGGCATCGCCAACGGCGTGATCCTCAGCGTGGGCCGCTGCATCGCCGAGACGGCGGCGGTGATGCTCACGGCGGGCTCGGCCCTGCGCATGCCCGCCTCGCTGCTCTCCCCCACGCGCACCATGGCGGTGCACTTCTACATGCTCGCCACCGAGGGCATCTCCATGCCCAACGCCTACGGCACGGCGGCCCTGCTGGTGATTTTGATTTTCCTGATCAACGTGGTGGCCAACATGCTGGTCAACCGCTTTGTGGGCAAAAAAGAGAGCAGGTAACATTCCGAAAGCGATCAGCCGCTCTGCGGTACTCCCTCACCGCTGCGGCGGAGCTCCCTCACAAGGGAGCCAGGGGATTAGATAGGAGGTTTGTTTTTGCAGCCGAAAATGGTGATTAACCACCTGGAATTTTATTATACTAAAAAGCAGGCCCTGTTTGACCTGTGCCTGGAGGTCCCCGAGAACAAAATTCTCGCGCTGATCGGCCCCGCGGGCAGCGGCATCACCACGGCGCTGCGCGCGCTCAACCGCCTGTACGAGCTCACCCCCGGGGCCCGCGCCGCGGGGGAGGTGCTCCTGGACGGCAAGAACATCCACGACGGGGATGTGAGCGTCACGCGGCTGCGCCGCCGGGTGGGCATGGTGTTCGACGTCCCCACGCCCCTGCCGATGTCCATCATCGACAACGTCACCTACGGCCCGCGCCTGCAGGGCAGTGCCAAAAAGAGCAAAAAGGCCCTGGCCGCGCTCGCGGAGCAGGCCCTGACGCAGGCGACGCTGTGGGACGAGGTGAAGGACCGCCTGAACACGCCGGCCATGAGCCTCTCCGGGGGGCAGCAGCAGCGGCTTTGCATCGCGCGGGTGCTGGCCCTGCGGCCCGAGGTCATCCTCCTGGACCGGCCCTGCTCGGGGCTCGACCCCATCTCCACGGCCAAGATCGAGGATTCCCTCACCAAGCTCAAGCAGGAGTTCACCATCGTCATCGCGCCGCACAACGTGCAGCAGGCCGGGCGCGTGGCCGACAGGGTCGCCTTCCTGCTTTCGGGGCGGCTGATCGAGGAGGGCCGTACCGCGGAGGTCTTCGCCAACCCGCGCGACGAGCGCACAAGCGATTATATAACAGGGAGGTTCGGATAAATATGAGCATCCGGTCAAGGTTCGACGAGCAGCTGGCCCGGCTGGGCGATTCGCTCATCGAGATGGGCAGCATGGTGGAGCAGGCCATCGCCGACGCCAACCGCGCGCTGATTGAGCGCGACGCGGCGCTGGCCAAAAAGGTGGCCTCGGGCGACGACGAGATCAACCACAAAGAAAAAGAAATTGAACGCCAGTGCCTGAAGATCATCATGCAGCAGCAGCCCGTGGCGGGCGACCTGCGCCTGGTGTCCTCGGTGCTGAAGATCACCACGGACCTCGAGCGCATCGGTGACCAGGCCGCCGACATTTCGGCCATCACGCTGCGCATCAGCGACAAGCCCTATGTGGAGAAGCCCGAGGACTACTTCCCGCAGATGGCCGCCGCCACGGCAAAGATGGTCGCCGACAGCATCGCCGCCTTCGTGGAGAAGGACCTGGAGCTGGCGCAGGGCGTCATCGAGTACGACGACATCGTCAACGGCCTGTTCAACAAAGTAAAAAAAGCGCTGGTGGAACTGATCCGCCAGAACGCCGACGACAGCGACCAGGCCATAGACCTGATCATGATCGCAAAGTATTTCGAGCGCATCGGCGACCACGCGAAGAACATCGCCGAGTGGGTGATTTTCTCGCTCACGGGGATGCACAAGGATATACAGGTGATGTAGGTGTGGCTCCCCTGCGTCACCGCTCCTGCGCAGCGCTGACGCTATCCCCCCTCGCAGGCGAGGGGGCTTCTTAATTTTTTCTTGACACGGCCGAATATTTGTGCTAATATTGTGGTGAAATCGCCAAAGGAGGCCCACCATGCCCGAACTGCCCGACCTGGAAGTTTTCAAGTCCAACATTTTTGACCGGCTGAGCTCCAAGCGCCTGGTTGGCCCGGAGGTGTTCAACCCGCAGAAGGTACGCGCTCCCGCGGCCATCCTGGCGCAGGAACTCGCCGGGCTGGACCTGCTGCGCATCGAGCGCCTGGGGAAGGAGCTGCTATTCGACTTCGGCGGCCACCGGGTCGTCGCGGCCCACCTGATGCTCAACGGGGAGATTGCCATCGTGCCGCAGGAGGCGGTGGGCGCGATCCGATTCAAGATTTTTGCCCTGCATTTCGCAAACGAGAGCGTTGTGTTCAGCGACAGGGGCGCTCTGTGCACCATACGCTACAGGCCCCCGGCGGACAGGGCCCCGGACGCCTTCGCCCCGGCGTTCACGTGGGAATACTTCCTGCGGGCTGCGCGCGGCAGGCCCGGCATGAACGTGAAGGCCTTCCTGATTGACCAGAAGATCATCAAGGGCATTGGCAATGCCTACGCCGACGAGATTCTCTGGGCCGCGCGGGTCTCGCCGCACTCCCTGTTGGGGAAAATCCCGGAGGACAGGCTGCGGGCGCTGTATGACGCCATCGGCGTGGTGTTGCATGACGCAATCGCCTCCATCAAGCAGATCGCCCCGGACATCATCACCGGGGAGGAGCGCGGCTTTTTGAAGGTGCACAACAAGGCCCTGAAAAAAACCGAAACGGGCTACCCAATCACGGTGGAGCGGATAGCCTCGAAGATCACATATTACAGCGGGGAGCAGGTGCTGTACAGCTGATGCCGCTCCCGCTCTATTCCGGCAAAATTGCAAGCCCCAAAACAAAAACCGGGGGCCCTGCCCCCGGTTTTTCTAAGCATTTGCGCCTAGTGGTCCACGTCGTCCGCCGTGGTGATGAGGGAATGCTCGCGGAACAACAGCGAAACGCACCAGATGCCCGCCAGCGCCACCAGTGTGTAGAGGATCCGGCTGACGATCGCGCCCTGCCCGCCAAAAATCCAGGCCACGATGTCAAATTGGAACAGGCCGATGCTGCCCCAGTTGAGCGCGCCCAGGACGACCAGGATCAGTGCAATGCGGTCCAGCATGTGTCAAACTCTCCTTGCTCTTAAATTTTGCGTATGGCAAGGGTAGTTTGCGCCGCGCGCGGGCGTTTATGCGCGGCAGGGGAAGAATTTGCTTGACTTTCCGGCTAATTTATGTATAATAAAGCAGGCCGATTCAGCATACAAAATTAGAAAGAAGGAAAAACCTGTGAAAAAAATCATTTCTATACTGCTGGCCGCGGCGTCAGTATTGACGCTGTGCGCGCTCATGGCCCTGCTGGGCGCCTGCGGCCAGGAGCCGCCTGCGGCAAAGGACATAGCGGAGCTCGTGCTTCCGACAACACTATATCAGGAGGGCATGACTGTGCAGACACCATGGCAGCCCGGCGACCAATACCCCGTGATTACCATCACCATGGCCGACGGCGGCGTCATCAAGGCGGAACTCTACCCGGACAAAGCGCCCAACACCGTCCACAACTTCATCTCCCTGGCGAACAGCGGCTATTTTGAGGGCCGCGTGTTCCACCGCGCGGCCCCCGGCTTCATGATCCAGGGCGGCTCGCCCACCGGCGACGGCACCTCCGTCGGCTTCCCCTACAGCATCAAGGGCGAGTTCGCCAACAACGGCTTCACGAAAAACAAAGACCTCAAGCACACGCCCGGCGTGCTCTCCATGGCCCGCATGAACGGCCGCAACGACAGCGCCTCCTGCCAGTTCTTCATCATGCACGCCGATTACCCCAGCCTGGACGGCGACTACGCCACCTTCGGCAAGGTGACCTCCGGCATGGACGTGGTGGACCGCATCGCCAGGCTGCCCGCCGTCAATATGATCCTGACCGACCCGCCCGCCATCCGAAGCGTGAGCGTGGAAACCTTCGGCATAGCCTACCCCGCGCCCGTGACCATCCCTGTGGGGTAAACCTGTTCCTGCTCTGCAAGAACCCACTGCTTTGCCTCTTCCGCCGAAAGCGCTCAGCCGCTCCGCGGATGCCCCCCGGCGCTTCGCGCCGGCCCCCCACGGGGGGCATCCTGACGAATCGGAAGTTTTTTACTCGTTTTTACAAATAGCCTTACCGCCTCGTCAGGATGCCCCCCGTGGGGGGCCGGCGCAAAGCGCCGAGGGGGTGTCCGCGTGAGCGGCTGACCGCTTTCGGCGGAAGTGGCAAAGCAGTACATCATTTTTACAAAGCAGGAACCATATCAACCCGCGATTATGCGCAGCCCCTGCGTGTCCCCGGTAATCTTGTAATCTTTGAGCTTGCCTTCTTCCCAGGCCATATCCACCCTGCGGTTCCCCGGCGCGGCCAGGCCCCTGACCGCGCCGCTTTTCCATTGCGCGGGCAGGGCGGGCAGGAGGATGAGCGTCTCGTCGTCACTGGAACCGGGATGCGGTTCCATGGCTTGCAGGAGCATCTCGTTCACGCCGGCCACCGCGCCGAAGTTGCCGTCAATTTGGAAGGGCGGGTGCGCGCCGAACAGGTTGGGGTAGCTGCCGCCCCCGTGGCTGTGCTTGAAGCCGTCGAAGGTCACCGGGCGCAGCTGCATCTCCAGCAGGCGCAGGGCATGGTCGCCCTCGCGCAGGCGCGCCCAAAAGCTGATTTTCCACCCCAGGGACCAGCCGGTGCCCTCGTCGCCGCGCAGCTCCAGCGTGCGGCGGGCGGCGGCGGCCAGCGCGGGCGTGCGGCCGGGGTCGATCAGGCGCATGGGATACAGCCCCAGCAGGTGCGAGATGTGCCTGTGGTGCGGCTCGCACTCCTCGTATTCGGCGTCCCACTCCAGCAGCTGGCCCTTTGTACCTATCTTCAATGGCCGCAGGTGGGCCAGAGCGGCCTCGATTTCCCGGGCAAAGGCCTCGTCCAGCCCCAGGATTTCGTGGCATTTTATGATATTCCGGAACAGGTCTTGGGTGATCTCCAGTGCGACGGCGCTGGTCTTGGCTACAGCCACGGCCTCGCCGTCGTACCTGAACTTGTTCTCGGGCGAGGTGCCGGGGCAGGGCATGAGGCAGCCCTCCTCGTCCTCCGCCAGCAGGGCGAGTATGAACTTCGCGGCGTTTTTCATCACGGGGTAGGCCGCGTTCTCCAGGAAGGCCCTGTCCCCGGTGTAGCGCCAGTGCTCCCACAGGTGCCAGCACATCCACGCGCCGCACAGGGGGAAGAAGGACCAGCAGGGGTCCCCCTGGGTGGGCGCGGCGTAGCGCCATAGGTCCTGGTTGTGGTGCGCGGCGAAGCCGGGGGCATTGTAATGTACGCGCGCGGCGGCTTCGCCCGAAATCGAGAGCTCTTTCAGCATTTGCATGAGCGGCTCGTTGAGCTCCGGCATGGCGCAGGGGAGCATGGGCCAGTAGTTCATCTCTGTATTGATATTCGTCGTGTAATTGCTGCACCAGGGCGGATCCATCAGGTCGTTCCAGATGCCCTGCAAGTTCAGCGGCTGGCTGCCGGGCCTGCTGCCCGCGATGGCGAGGTACCTGCCGTAGTTGTACAGCAGCACACAGAGCTCTTGATCCTCATTATTCTTGTGGAAGGCGATCATGCGCTTGTCCGTGGGCAGGGCGGCGTTTTTGCTCTTGCTGTCGATTTTTAGCTCTACTCGATTGTACAGCGCCTTATAATCGCTCTTATGCGCCTGGTATTGCCCGGCGTAGTCGTCGCACAGGCCACGCAGCCGCGACAACAAAGGCTCTTCAAAGGCCTTGCCTTCCAGGAAGGGGTGCTTATCCCAGCCGTTGTAGCTGGTCTCGCAGGAGAAATAGAGCGTGAGCTCCGTCGCGTTCTCAACGCGCAGGCGCTGTGCCTCGGAAATCACTTCGCCGTCGCAGAACACGCGCAGCCCCGCCAGGAACCGCACGCCGCGCTCGCTTGGCTCGTCGGCGTAGATATGGCGTTCCTTGTCAAGGTTGTAATCGCGTTTTCTGATGTAGTTGCCGGGGCATTCGCCGCGCAGGAGGAGCAGGCCATCCTGCGTGCAGGCGTTTGATTTCAGTTGGCTTTCGAGGGCAATCGCACAGCTGAAGGGCCTGCCGCAGGCGATATGCATCACAATGGCATTGGCCGGGTGTGAGGCGAAGCATTCGCGCCTGTACTGAGCGCCATCCTGCTCGTATTCGACAAAAGTGATCGCGTTTTGCAGGTCGAGGCCGCGCCTGTAGCCTGCTATCTCGCCGGATGCGTCAAAGTCCAGCAGCAGGTCGCCGAGAGGCAGGTAGGCCTCGCTGTGGGTGCTCTGGAAGGCCTCGCTTTTCAGCAGCCCGTTGGCCTCCACGAACTCGCCCTTGAGGGCGTGGGCGCGCGCACGCTTGTATATCTCCGCCGCGCCGGGGACGGTCTTGTCCTTCGGATAGCCCGACCAGAGCTCGTCGTGGTTGAGTGCCACGCGCTCGGCCTGCGCGCCGCCGAAAACCATGCCGCCGAGATGCCCGCTGCCTATGGGCAGGGCCTGCTGCCAGACCTGCGCCGGGCTGTCGTGCCAGATCAGGTGGTCGCTCATACGCAAAATTCCTCCCGCTCGAATTGATGCTATTATCTTAGCACAATTCGGGCGGGAGGGCAATATATATTTTGCTTTTTGCTTTTATCCTGTCGTTCCAGCCGCGGCGACTGTCGCATCCACATCTTCAACGTCCGCCACATCGGCGTCCGCCGCGGCGGCGCTGGTGATTGCGGGCAGCTTCTGCGGGAAATCGAAGCCGTGCAGGAAGCCGCCCAGCTCCAGGGAACAGATGTCCCCGCCGACCACCACGCCCTTATCGATGAGCAAATTGGCCTGCACCACGCCGGGCTTGCCCTCGTAGCCGGGGTAATTGCGGATCTCGTAGGTCCAGCGCTTCACGCGCTTGCCCGCGTAGTCGCTCAGATCCATGTTCTGCGCCTTCTGGATCTCGTTGTACTTCGCGTAAACCTCGTCGAACTCGGCGGGGATGATGACCTCCGAGACCTCCAGGGGGTCCTCGCCCGCCTCCCAGCCGAACTGCGAGAGGAAGGTGGCGCGCTCCTGCGCGGTGGCCGCCGCCAGGCGTATCGCCCCCCCCATCGCGGGCCTGCCGCGCTGGGTGATGAACAGCAACGCAATCACCGCCGCCGCCGCCACGGCAATCAGCCCGATGAGCTTGAGCTTGGAGGACCTGACCGAATATACAAACATAATTCCACGCCTTTCCGCATTTCGTCAGGACATAGATATGCGGAGGGACGGAAAGTTATGATTGACACGCGGCCACAGATGGTGTATCATTGGGGTAAGAAAAATTTACAGGGAGGTTTTCACATGAACATCAAAGCGTTTTTCACCATGCCTCTGGCCTTTCTCATGATGCTGGTATCTCTGGCCTTCCCGCCGAAGACGCAGGCAGACAACAGCATCGCGGAGATTTATGTCCGTTGTGACGTCCCATCCGCGCTAACCATTCTCGAATACAAAATCGATCTGACGCGCAGGAACTTGTGGGCTTACGATTATTACGGCAGTCCAATACAGGAGCGTGACGAGGAAGCTCTGTTCGAGGGGTTCACCTTCGCAGGCAGGCTGAGTAAAGACAAAATCACGGCCTTTCTTGCGGCAGCGGAAGAAAATGACTTCACCGCATGGGAAGGGGAGTATCTGCCCACATATTCCATCTCCGGCGACGGTGCCTGGCGTATTACGGTATTGTTCGCCGACGGCACAACGCGGGTATCCTCCGGCAGAAGTCCTGATGGCTTTCCGGAGTATTGGGCCGAAATGAGCGCTGCTTTCAAAGCACTGATTGGGAAGAATATAATATAGAAATTTTCAACCTCATATTGCGTAAACACTTGACAAATCCGCCAAACCACGCTATAATAAGTCAGTAAAGGGAATGCCCCCGGGGCGGGAACCCCGAGGGCGCGGTCTGCCGGGTTGCGGCCGCACCTCTCTTTTCCTCATTGCTGAGTTATTGCAAGAAGGAACCGCCCGAGTTGGTTAGGCTCGAGGGCGGTTTCTTCTTTGCATGGGTCGCCTTGCAGTTCCACCATGACAGAATCGCTTGCACGATCGCGATGACGAAGGACGGATCCGCCGCCAACGCCGCGTATGTTTCCACCGCTGCCTGCCACAAACACAAAGCACTTTCATCAAGGCACCATTTCCTTTCGTTAGCGTTCCGAACCGTCAGAGCACTCCGCTAAGAGGAAAAGGCATTGGGTGCAGGCCGCCTCCCCCGAACAAGGCCATGTTCATTATACTGCCAATTTATAGAAAAAGCAACAGGAAAACAAGAGTTTTTCAACAAATCCGATTTGATCGTCCAAACCCATTGACACGCGGCTAACAAAAGCCGGCAGGCCCCGCCTGCCGGCTTTCGCTATGTTCGGAATAACCTCAGTACGGCATCAGCCCAAGCTTCCTTCCCAGGTCGGCGACGAACTCGTCTATGGGCCCCTGGGAGCCCGTGCGCACGATCACGGTATCCCACTCCGGCAGCACGGCGATGTATTGCCCGAACAGGCCGTTGGCTTCAAAAGAGCCGTTGAAGGGCTGGTATGGGTAGTTCCACCACATGTGGCCGTAGGATTTGCGGCTCATCGATTTGGGCGGCGTCTGCACGACCCACTCGGCGGGGATTATTTGCTGGTTCTCCCAGCGGCCGTAGTTGAGGTAAAGGTAGCCCAGGCGCGCCATGTCGCGGGAAGTCATCTCCAGGCCGAAGCCGCCCGCGTTGACGCCGTCGTCCGCGGCCATCCACGCCGTGGGCTCCATCCCAATGGGCCCGAAGAGCTTTAGCTTCGCGTATTCGAACAGGTTCATGCCCACCGCGCGGGTCAGCAGGCCCGCCAGGGTCTGGCAGTTGGAGCCGCTGCTGTAGTTGTACTGCGTGCCGGGGGCCGCCTTCTGCGGGGTCAAAAAGGCCGCGAGGCCGCTGTCCGGGGCCTTGGCCCACAGGTCCCAGTCGCCCTCGTCGCCGTCGCCGGGCAGGCCGCTGGTCATGGTGATCAGGTGGCCGACGGTCATATCCGCCTTGCTCTCCTGCCAGCCGGGCTTTGAGGGGGCCTCCGGGTAGAAATCGACGACCTTCTGGCCAAGGCCCTCGATTTTGCCCTCAGCAATCGCGATGCCCACCAGGGCGGACATCACGGATTTCGTCACGGAGTACATCGGGTGGGGGATGTCCTCGTCCCAGCCCTCGGCGTAGGTCTCGTAGACGATGACCCCCTTGTGCAGCACGAGCATACTGTCGTTGTGCGAGCCGTTGCCCGTGAGCCCCTTGACCTTGTACAGGTTTTCCAGGACGGCGCCCAGGAGGGGCGGAAAAGCGTCTGTCACTTCAAACTCCTCCGTGGGCCAGACGCCGTACTTGTCGGGGACTTCGCCCAGGTAGGAACGGGTCTCGGGGATGCGGTTGGGCTGCGCGGCGCTGTTCCAGAACATGAAAATGCTGAGAAAACTGAGAACGAATGCGATGACCTTGGTTGGCATGGTGGACCTCCTTATTCCTGTGAAATTTTATTATCGCAATTATAGCACATCCTGCCGGGGAATGTCAACGCGGGAAATCACCTTTCCCTTACTCTTAAACTTCTGCACACAATCCCCGCGCCGGTGACATCCACGAAGCCGTAGCTGCCGTCCTCCCACAGGCTCCCCGGGTTGAACAGATGGACGCCGTCCTCGTAGGAGATCAATGGCCGGTGCGTGTGGCCGAAGAGCACCAGGTCGGCCCCGCGGTCGCGCGCGGCGCGCAGCAGGGCCTCCGGGCCGAATTTCACCTGCGAAGTGTGCCCATGAGTACACAATATTTTTTTGTCCAGTACGAAAAATTCCTGCCACAGGGGCAGCTCGCAGGCGGGGCCGTCCCAGTTGCCGCGCACGAGGAAGGCCTGTTTGCCGGGCTCGCGGGCGAAGAAGGCGGCGTCCGCCGCGCCGTCGCCCAGGAAGACCAGAATCTCCGCCGAGCGCTGCTGCTCCAGGGCCAGGACGAGCCTGTCCTGCCGCCCGTGGGAATCCGAGCACACCAGGATTCTCATGCATACTTCCCCCTTTTCAAGCGTATGCATGATTATACCACGCATGGCTTTTAAATTCAAGGAGGAATTTCCTATGTCGGAACCGGCGAAAATCACGAAAACGCAGCTTTTTACCCTGGCGCGGCAGCTGAAAACCGCGCAGGGCACGGCGCAGGAGGCGCAGGCCCTGGAGAGCCTCGCGCAGACGGGCCTGAACGAGGGCCAGCAGGCGCAGCTGCGCGAGCTGATGCGGGACAAGGCAAAGCTCGCGCAGATGATGAGCAGCCCGAAAGCGCAGGCCCTCATGCGCAAGCTGAAAACCGGGAACGGGGAGCAGGACTAGCGTATGGACTTCGATTTCGCGCAGGTCAGCGAACTCCTCGGCAGCATGAGCGAGGAGGAGCTGCATAATTTGCAGGAGGCGGCGCAGTCGCTGTTCTCGCAGTTTGGCGGGGAGGGCGACGGCAGCGCGTCTTCTTCCAACGCCGGCGGCTTTTCGGGCTTCGGCGGTTTCGCCGGTCAGGGAGCGGCTGACGCACCCGGCGGTGCAGGCGCGTTCGGCGGGTTTTCGCCGGAGCTGCTGGCCCAATTGACGCAGATTATGGGCCGCATGAACACGCGCGACCCCCGCACCGACCTCATCCTCGCCCTGCGCCCACACCTCAGCCGCCGCCGCCAGAAGCGCGCCGAACAGGCCGTGCAGATGATGAGGATGCTGGATTTGCTCCCCGCGCTGCAAGGCGCAATGAAGAATGCATAATGCTTAATGCTTAATGCTTAATTGTCTTATCGTGCAGTCGTTTTGCTTCAAATCATTAAGCATTAAGCATTATGCATTAAGCATTGAAAGGAGGCGGCCATGCAGACGCCCAAAAACCGGCAGGAGTTCCTCGCCATGCAGCAGCAGGCCGCCGCCGCCGCGCGGGACATGCAGCGCCGCGCCACGCTGCCCATGCCGCCGAAGGCTCCCCGGCCCCAGCCGCAGTTCCGCCAGCCCGAGCCGCTGCACCACAGGAGCCCCTCGCAGCAGGCCAGGCAGCAGGCCTCCTACGGACGCCCGCAGCCGCAGCCGCGCCGCCAGGCGTGGCAGGAGCCCCCGCCCGCCAAAAGGCCGCAGCCGCAACCGCAGCACCGGGAGGCACAGCGGCAGCAGCCGCAGCATCAATCGCAGTATCAGTCGCAGCGCCAGCCGCCATACAATGAACAGCCCCGGCACCAGGAGCAGCCGCAATTCCGGGAGCAGCCGCACCGCCGCGAGCAATACCAACACAGCGGGCAGCCGCAGTACGGCGGGCAGCCCTATTATCAAAACGACCCGCGCTTCCGCGATCCGCCACCTCCCCCGCCGCCACCTCCCCCACCGTCCGCCGCGAACGCCATGCCGCCGCTGGCCGACCTGCTGGGGATGCTCGGCAGCCTGGGCGGCCTGGGAGGCCTGGGCGGCACGCCCAAACAGGAACGCTCCGACAGCGCGCCCGAAGCAAACGAGGCGGGCGGCATGGACTCCATCATGATGCTCCTGCTGCTCTTTTTGCTGCAAAAGGAGAACGCCGACCAGGGCCTGCTCCTGGCGCTGATGTATATTATGATGTGAATCGCCTGTAAAGCAAACCCCTTTATTTTCCTACTTTAAATCGTGTTGTTTGACAAGGTTCGAGCTTTACATGGCCCGCAAAGCGTTGCGGGAAGCGCGCTTTTGCGGCATAAATTGACAATAGCAGAGCTTTACATAGAGCTGAGACGCACGGATGTGCGTTTCCGGGACATGCTTACCTCGCAAATTCACTTTTTGTGAAATTTCTTGTTGATTCCTGGAAAAATATGCCATACTAGGCATGGCGCTCATCTGTGGGTGGCGGCCGCATCCTATGTCTTTTCCTCTTAGCGGAAACGGTCGGCTACGCCTACATGCCCGTTGTGCGCACAAAGGCGAAAAAAATGAGCAACAGAAGAAGCCGCCGGTCAGCGCAGCGACCGGCGGCTTATTGTCAACTGTCAACTACCAACTGTCAACTGTACATTCCTAATTCTCCCCCGCCCGGTTCATCACCGCAAGCGGGTCGGCCACCTTGCCGTTTACGGTGGTCTCCAGGTGCAGGTGGACGCCCTCGGCGCTTTCGCAGGGGACCTGGGCGATCACGGCGATGCCCTCGCCGCGGCGCACCTCCTGGCCCACCCGGGGCGTGCTGTTCTCCGAGAGCCCGCAGTAGCGCGCTACGATGCCGCAGCCGTGGTCCACGGTGAGCACCACGCCCCACAGGGGGTCCACGTCCACGCGCTTGACCACGCCGCTCTGGATGGCCGACACCAGCTGGTCGCGCTCCCCGGCGAAGTCCACGCCGTTGTGCACGCGCCAATCGCCCATCGTGGCGGATTTCACCATCTCGCCGTCGCTGTAGTCCTTGGTGATGTCCGTGCCGAAGGGCAGGGCGAAGCTGCCGATATAGGGCATCTTGTCGGAGCTGGCGGCGGCGGGGGCCTCGGTGGCGTCGCGGGGGTCAGCCACGCCGGTGGCGCGCTCGGCCACGGGCTGGGTCTCCACGGGCCGCGTGACGTAGTTCGCCCAGTTGATGGTGCTCGGCGCCGCTGTGGGGGGCTGGTAGGGGTTGTTTCGCAGCCCGGTGTTCACCGCGCCCCAAACGCCCACGGCGGCGGCCACCACGGCCAGCCCCAGCGCCAGGTAAAACCCGCTGCCCCTGGGGATTTTCAAATTGGGCTTCTTTTTCTCGAATTGCATGGCAAGCATCCTTTCATTTCAGGGAATTACTTGCCATTATTTTGGGCGGGATGCAGTGGGTTTATGCGAGTGCGTAAAATTATCTTGACAAGAACAGGAGCGCTGTGGTATAACACAAAAGCGGTTGAGGTGGTAAAGTTTGTCGCGACCACGCGCCGATGGTATGACAGGGGAGGCCTCCTCCCTGAGAGATGCAGGAAAAAGCGACGCCTGCCAACCGCCCGCCTTTTCGCAACAGCGCATCGCCGAACCGGTGATGCGCTTTGTTTGTCAAGATGCATCTGATGAGGCGCGATGTGGGAATAGAAATCAGCGGTTGACTTTTTGGGCATAGTCAGGTATAATAATAGTGCGGCGGCGAACGATATTGCGTGGGGAGTAATCCGTCTATGGATCAGTTGCTGGACAACGCAGCAGTACGAGCCTGGTACAGGGAAAAGCTCGAAAGCATCCCGGAACAGATAGACAGCTCTTTGTCCCTTGAAGAGCAGGCGAGGCGAGCGCACGAATTGCGCAATCAGTACAGGACGCAAGCACGCGCTCTAATGGCGGACGAGGACGCAAGAGCGGAATTGGAACGCACGCAGCCCAATGTTGATTTTGAAGCATTTCTCGCCAATGCAATGGAAGAAAAGCAGTTGAACAGAATGCAAGCGCTTGCATATATCATCGGCTCCGCCACGAGATCGAACAAACGCATTGATGAGCAATTGAGAATTTTACGGAGGAAACCATGAAACAGGTGAAAGTGCCAAAACCGCAGTGGAACTACGAGTACATGGTACGCAGTCAAGCCGATGAAGCTGTTTTTCATCGGCAGTGCGCAGCCTTGGAAGAAAATATTCCCGACCTGATAAAAGAAAGGCTGCTTCAGGACGTGGATGGCTCCGATTATCAGTATTACACATTGGACGGGGCGAGGGTAATCGTAGGGAATGACTGCTATCTCGATGGGGTATATATCCGCTCCGACGTCAACCTACTCCCCTATTTCCAGCACCAGCAAGAGAGAAAAGTGGCCTGACTGTGTTAATGCTGAATGCATAATGCTGAATGCTGAATTGGATTTGCGCAGCCTCCTGCTCTCACCGAGAGCTGGAGGCCGCGTTCAAGATAATTCAGCATTCAGCATTATGCATTCAGCATTACATTTCCGCCGCCTCCAGCGCCCGCTTTATGATCTTCAGCATGTCCTCCCCCGGGTGCAGCTTCACCGCGATGAAGGGCCGCCCGCTGCCCGCCGCCACCTTCACCCGGCCTGGCAGGGCCTCGCCCATGGCCTGGATCATGGGCATGTTCAGCGCCTCGATGTAGAGCGCCACGCGCTCGCCGGAGAGGCCTATCTCGGAGATGCCGCAACGGGCCGCCGCCGCGCGCACCAGGGCGATGTCCACCAGGCCCAGCACGGGCCGGGGGGGCTCGCCGAAGCGGTCGAGCAGCTCGTCCACCACATCGTCGGCGTCCTCAGATGTGCGAATATCGGCGATACGCCTATACATGCCCAAGCGATGGCGCACATCAAAAATATATTCTTCAGGGATGTGCGCGTCGATGGGCAGGTCGATGCGGCAGTCGCGCATACTGCGCTTGCCATTCCCCTCCTTGGAGGGGTGGCTCGAAGAGCCGGGATGGCCCGGCGGAGCACCGGCGGCCTCCCTCTCCTCGGCCACGGCCTCGGCCAGCATCTCCATGTAGAGATCGTAGCCTATGGCCTCCATGTGGCCGTGCTGCTGCGCCCCGAGGAGGCTCCCGGCCCCGCGCAGCTCCAGGTCGCGCATGGCGATGCGAAAGCCCGAGCCGAATTCTGTATATTCTCTTATCGCTTCGAGACGATGTTGGGCGATTTCGGTCAATTCTTTTCCGGGGTGGAAGGTGAAATACGCGCTGGCGCGCCTCGCGCTGCGCCCAACGCGGCCGCGGATCTGGTGCAGCTGCGCCAGGCCCATTTTATCGGCGTCCTCGATCACCAGGGTGTTCACGTTGGGCACGTCAATGCCCGTCTCGATGATGGTGGTGCACACCAGCACGTCGATCTCGCCCTCCAATTGCCTGCGCCAGATGTCGCTGAGCTCCTCCTCGCCCATCTGTCCGTGGGCGACTTCCACCCTTGCTTCAGGCAAAAGCTCTTTTATTTGCGCGGCCCGGCGCTCTATAGTTTCGACACGATTGTGCAGATAGTACACCTGCCCGCTGCGCCGCAGCTCCTGGTGCATGGCCTGGGCCAGGATGCCCATGTCGTGCTCGAGCACGTAGGTCTGCACGGGGTATCTGTCCTGCGGGGCTTCTTCAAGCACGGACATATCTCTTATGTCAGACAGGGCCATATTCAGTGTCCTCGGGATGGGCGTAGCCGTCAAAGTCAGCACGTCCACTTCGGGGAATCTCTCTTTTAATCTCTCTTTTTGCGCCACGCCGAAGCGTTGCTCCTCGTCCACGACAATCAGGCCCAGCTTGCGGAACTCGATGCCCCTGCCCAGGAGCTTGTGCGTGCCGACGACAATGTCAATGCTGCCGCGCTTGAGCCTGGTGAGGATGCGCTTGGTATCCGTGGGCGGAACGAAGCGCGAGAGCATGGCAGCTTCGAGAGGAAAGCCTTCAAATCTTCTTTGAATGGTCTGCATATGCTGGAACGCTAAAATCGTAGTAGGCACAAGAATAGCACATTGCAGCCCTTCGGCGGCGCATTTAAAAGCCGCGCGCAGGGCGACCTCCGTCTTGCCGAAGCCCACGTCGCCGCAGAGCAGGCGATCCATGGGCTGGGGTTTCTCCATGTCGCGCTTGATCTCGTCCACGCAGCGCAGCTGGTCGGCCGTCTCCTCGAACTCGAAGCGCCGCTCGAAGTCGTTTTGCATGTCGATATCCGGCGCGAAGGCGTGGCCCTTCACCTTCATGCGCCGGGCGTAGAGCGCGGTGAGCTCCTGCGCCAGGTCCTTCACGGAGCTTTCGGCCCGCGATTTTGCCTTCTGCCACTCCTGCCCGCCCAGCCGGTTGAGCTTTACGCTGCCCTCGTTGCGCGGCCCGACATATTTCGTCACCTGGTCCAGCTGCGTGACGGGCAGATAGAGCACGTCGCCCTTGTTGTAGCGAATTTGAATATAATCCTTCTCTGCGCCGCCCGCGTTCATCGTATTGATGCCCTCGAAAATCCCCACGCCGTGGGCCTTGTGGACGACATAGTCGCCCTTGCGCAGTTCGGTCAGCGAGTGGAAGGCGTTTTTGGCCGCGCTCCTGCCTTTGCTCTCCTGTCTCCTGCTTCTGACCGCCGCCCTGGCCCCGAACGTGATAATCGTCGTCTTCTCCAGGGGGTAATCCGCCCCCGCCGAGAGCACCCCCGGCAGCGTGACGAACATCCCCCGGGGGAAGGCCGCGGGCGGCAGGGGGCAGTAGAGCGAGGGCAGCCCCTCCAGCGAGAGGTCCTCCGCCAGATTCTTCGCCGATTTCTCCGTCCCGGCGAAGATCACGCAGGTGAAGTCCTTCCTTCCGCGCAAGTGGCCGATGTCCTCCAGCAGCAAATCCAGCAGGCCGTTCCAGGGGTTGAGCTGCCTTGCCGTCACTGTCACCAAATCCCTGACAGGCGTATCGAAGCTGCCCCTGGGCAAATTATCGAGATAAACCACGCCGCGCCTGTGCGCTATTTCGAGAAGCTCGTTCCACCTAAGGCTAAAATGCTCCAAACCGGCGCAGAGGATGCCCTCTTCGGTGTAGCCGCGCAAATCCTCCAGCCAGAGCCGCTCCTGGCCCTGGGCGTGCTCGCGCAAATTGAAGCTCTCGCTGAAGAACAGCAGGCCGTCGCGTTCCAGGTAGTCCAGCACGGTGCAGCGCCGGGGGTAGATCAAGGGCAAATAGCGATCAATCGAGGCGGGCCGCAACCCGGCGCGCAGCAGCTCTATATCTTTTTGGAGGGACTGCTTCATCTTCACGGCGCCTTTGCCGCGTACATTGGCATGGAACGCCTCCACCAGCGCCAGTAACGCCTGCGTGCTCTCCGGCACAAGCTCGTTGGCGGGCACCACCCGCAGCGCCTTCACCGGCTCCAGCCGCCGCTGGCTCTCTATGTCGAAATACGCCAGCGTGTCGATGGCGTCGTCCCAGTATTCCAGTCTTAAAGGCAATTCTTCCTGGGGCGGGAAGACATCCAAAATGCCGCCGCGCACCGCGAACTGCCCCGGCCCCTCCACCTGGCTTGCCCGGGAAAACCCCGCCCGGATGAGCTTTTCAATCAGGGTGTCCCCAGGAAGCACATCCCCCGGCCGCAGGGTGAAGCTGTTCGCCTCCAGTGCCTCCGGCGGCAGGGTGAGCTGCATGGCGGCCTCCGCCGCGCAAACGAGAACGTCGCAGGCACCCCCCTGCCCCCCCTCCGAGGAGGCACCCCCCTGCCCCCCCTCTAAAGAGGGGGGCTGTAGCATGGCGTCCAGGGCCGCCAGCCGCGCGTGCTCGTACTCCCGGGAGCGCACCTCCGCCGGGCGCAGCGCCAGGTCTCTCGCCGGGTATAATACGGCTTTCACCCCGAAGGCCAGCAGGTCGTCGCGCAGCCGGGCGGCCTGCATCTCGTCCGGGGCGACGACAATGGCCCGGCGGGGCAGCGCCTCGGCCAGCGCGCCGATCAAATGGGCCTTGTGCACGGGGGAAAGCCCAAGCACACCCATGGGCAACCGGCGCCCACGGATGTCCGTGAGGATGGTATGGAATTCAGGGGATTCCTGCCAGAGCGCGGAGAAACAGGACATGCAATGTTTTCCTTGCTATGGTGATGGGGATCGCGGTGGTTGTGGGGTTTATTTTCCTAGAAACAACCAGAATTGATCGATAACGCCCCTAATCCACTCCAGTATCTCGGGATGTTCACTGATGAATTGTTCGAAAAAAGAAGCGATTTGTTCGAACTCTATCCCGAACAGACTAAACACCCAGCCTATCAGCAGTATCGGCAAAAATAACGGCGACAGCAAAATCATAAAAGGGAATCCTAGCATTTGTATGTATCTCCTTTCGGTATCATGGTATGTATTTATTGTCACGGCGAGTCAAACCACTGCGGTCCCCCCATCACCACAGCAAGGAAAACATTGCATGGGCTCTGTAGTAGTTACGTAAAGAGAGAGACCAACACAGCCACGAGCGTAAACGGCAGCAGAAGCAGCATAAGGATGATTACGATGGGCAATGGGAGGCTGCTTGCCAAGCCGTCGAGGCCGAGCCCGGCCAATGCCGCTTCAAAGGCCTCCTTGAGCTCTTCCACGCCGACCGTCTCCGACAGCTCCTTCAAGACTGCCTTCATGTCGTCCACGGGACCTGCCGAGACGGGGACTGCCATGGCGAACAGCAGCGTAAGCGCCAGGAGGGCGCAGAGTGCTTTTTTCATGGGGAATACCTTCTTTCAATGGTTTGCCAAAGCCGCCCCCTTGGGGGAGATGTCGCGAAGCGGCAGAGGGGGTTCTACAGCCCCAGCGCCCGCAAAAACGCCATCAGGGCCTCCAGCAGGCCCGCGAGGGGCCGCAGCCAGCCGACCATGAGGTTGGCGAGGCCCAGCAGGGACAGGAGAAAATTGGACAGCGGGCGAAGCACCTGGGTGAAAGCGGTCAGCAGGTCCAGGAGGCTCCTGATCAATGCAAGCATAGTAAAATTCCTTTCTGGCTTTGTTTGCACGGGCGGCACCTGCCGTCCTCAATTACGCATTAAGAATTCGAATCGCCCTTCATCGCCTCCGCCATGCCGCCCGCCAGGCCTGCCAGGCCCGCCAGGCCCTGCATGTCGCTGGGGATGACGATCTTCGTCGCCTTGCCGTCGGCGGCCTTGGCGAAGGCCTCCATGGCCTGCAGCTGCAGGTATTCGCTGCCCGGTGCGGCGTCGTTGATCAGGCGGATGGCTTCGGCCTTGGCCTGGGCCTGGGCGATTTTCTCCTCCTTCTCGATCTTGGCGCGCAGGTTCTTCACCATGTCCTCCTGCAGCTCGGGCGGGGGCGAGATTTCCTGCAGCTCCACGCGGTTGACCTTGATGCCCCAGGGGTCTGTGGCCTCGTCCAGCGCGTTGCGCATTTTCTCGCTGATGGTGTCGCGGGCGGCAAGCACGTCCTCGAAGGGCATCGCGCCGATGACGTTGCGCAGGATGGAGCGCGTCAGGTTCTCGATGCCCAGCAGCGGGCGCTCCACGGCGTAGGCGAAGAGCATGGGCTTCTCAATCTCGTAGAACACCACGGCGTCCACCTGAATGGAGACGTTGTTGTTCGTGATGATGGGCCAGGGCGTAAAATCGGCCATCTGCTCCATGCGCGAAATCTTGTGGGCCGCGCGCTCAATGCCGGGAATTTTAAAATGCAGGCCCGCGGGCAGGGCTCTGTGGTAGACGCTCATGCGCTCGATGAGATAGACGTGCGACTGCGGCACGATCGTGATGCTCGCGGCGGCCCCCGCCAGCAGCAGCCCAAGGATGATCAGCGCGACGTTTCCCGCGCTCATGGCGAACCCTCCTTCTCTTCCTCTCCGGCGGCGGCGTCTTCCGCCTTTTGGCGCAGGCGCCTCACCAGGGGGCGGCTGGCCAGGAGCCCCAGGGCCGTGGCCGCGGCGAACAGCGCCGCCTGCAGCCAGGCCGGCGCGCCGAACGCGCAGGAGGCCAGCGCCGCGCCCGCGCCCAGCGCGAACCACAGGGAAAACAGCTGCCTGGCCAGCGCCTCCAGCACAAGGCAGGCCGCCAGCAGCGCCAGCCAGATGACCCAGGTGTTCCCTTGCAAGCAAACACCTCCTTTTCTCCTAGCATAATCTTAACACATAACGCAAAAAAAAACAAGGCTTGATATGAAATTTTATCCGGGAAACCGTTTGCGGGCCAGATGACGCAGGTATTTTCGGTTCAGCTCCCTTGGCGAGATGAAAAAAAACAGCTCCGACCGGCTCAGCGTATTCTGCGCCGCCTTGAACCGTGCGAGTTCAAGGGTGCAGACCATATCGGCCGCCTGAAACAGCTTGTAATCCGCCGACCGGACATTGCGGAATTCCACATTGCTCAATGCTGCGCCGAACAGCGCAGCTAACAGCTTTGTCAACTCAACCTGCCCATTATCATAGTAAATAACAATGCGGTCGAATTGGCGGAAGTAAGCGATGTTTTCAGTCAGAAAGCCATTCAACTGCTTTGACAGTGCTCTCGTCAGTGTGAGAGCATCCGGGGCGTTTCGGCGCTCCGCTACAAGCGTTGTGTAATAACGGAAAGCAATTGAGGCCAGTAGCACAGGCATAATCAAAGACAGCCACTACAGCGCAAGCAAAAAGGCGGATTTGATGAACTGGCTGTATGTGAAGCTTCACATACTTCATCAACGAAAACGCTAAGCACCTTCATCTTCCAGCACCATACAAGCAAGAAAAAATGACGAGGATTGCTCCCCGCCACTTTTGACAGGGTAAGCCCCTGCCGAGGGGTGGGCCCGGGCCTTTCGGCCAGCCCCAAAGTTGTCAATCCTTTTTTTGAAGTATATTCACGATATTTCCAGCGTAAAGGCTTCGCACCCACGGCAGGGAGTGCGCGGCTTTGGGATCATGTTATGGCCAGGCCACAACCTGAACGAGCTCATTGTCGCCGAAATGCTCTACCCACAGTTCGAGCAGCTGGTCCGTCGCGCCCCTGGTGACGGTGGCCTCCTCCTTGATAACCGCTATGTCCTCCTCGATGTTGTCCAGGCGTCTTTCGACGGCGTCGAACCGCCTGTCCACGGCGTCGAACCGCCCGTCGACACTCTCAGACAGAGCCTCTACACGCTCTGTCAAAGCCGCAACGTTCCCGGTGAGCGTATCCAGCGCGGACAGTATTTTCTCTTCGTTGTTCATTGCAGCCGCTCCTGAAAAATCAATCTTTCCTTGCGCTCCATTATAGCAGGGCGGCGCCGCTGTGTCAAGCAAAAAATTCACGAGGCTGCCGCGCGGCGGCGGATGAACGCGATGCTGTCGGCTATCTCCCGCCGGCTCTCCGGGAGGGCCTTTCCCGCCAGCGCGAAGGCGTGGAAGGTGCCCTCCCACTGCTTCGCCTCGATGTCCACCCCGGCGGCCCGCGCCTTTTCGGCAAGCATCGCGCCGTCCGGGCACAGAGCCTCCCCGCCGTCCCAGACCAGCCGCAGCGGCGGGAAGCCCCCGTAATCGCCGTAGAAGGGCGAGACATAGGGGTCGGCGAGCTCCCCCTGCGGGCAGTAGAGCCGCTGGACGGCTGTCGTCGCCAGCGCGCTGATGATGATCTCTGTTTTTGCGTAGGGCGATCTGTCCACGGCACCGGTCATGTCGGCGACGGGCGCGTAGGCGATCACGCCCGCGGGTAATTTGAGCCCCTCGTCCTTCGCCCGCAGCGCCGTGACGAGCACCAGGTTCGCGCCCGCGCTCTCGCCCAGCAGGAAGATTTTCTTTTCAGGGAACGTTTCGGTCAGCGCCCTGTAGGCGGCGAAGCAGTCGTCCGGGGCGGCGGGATAGGGGTGCTCCGGCGCCAGCCGGTAGTCGGCGCAGCAGACCTTCATTTCGCTGCGCAGGGCGAAATAGGCGGTGAAGGCGCGCACGTGCCTGTAGCTCCCCGAGATGAATCCGCCGCCGTGTATGTACAGGACGATGGCGTCCTCCCGGTATTTCGGCGGGCGCGCGATCTCCGCGTCGACGCCGCCCAGAAGCAGGGGCTCGAAGGCGACGGATTTATCGGGTTTCATCAGTTTCGCGTTGTTTTCGCTGCCCTTTCGCAGGGCGGCCACGTCCAGGTCGAGCGTCTCCCACGCCGCCGTCCCCCGGAGTTTCATGATCGTCTTCGCCGCGCGCAGCATGGGGCTCCCGGGGCCCGCGCGCAGCAGGGCGGCCCCCGCCGCCAGCCCGGCCAACCCGGCGGCCGAGGCGCAGATGGTTTTGGCTGTTATGCGCATTTGTCTGCCTCCTTCTCGCATCCATTATACCGAAGAGAAGAAAAAAACGCAAGAAAAAATTGTTTGACTTTGGCGCACACCTGCGATATACTAATGATACTCAAATCTATTCTATCACAGGAAAGGGGAAATCATCATGGCGAACCTGGCAGGCACGAAAACCGAGGCGAACCTGGCGGCCGCTTTCGCGGGCGAGAGCCAGGCGAGGAACAAGTACACCTACTTCGCTTCCAAGGCGAAGAAGGAGGGCTACGAGCAGATCGCGGGCATTTTCGAGGAGACAGCGGGCAACGAGAAGGAGCACGCGAAACTCTGGTTCAAGCTGCTGTGCGGCGGCGAGATCCCCTCTACCGCCGAAAACCTGAAGGCCGCCGCCGCGGGCGAAAACGGCGAGTGGACCGACATGTACAAGCGCATGGCTTCCGAGGCCCGGGAGGAGGGCTTCAACGACATCGCCTTCCTGTTCGACGCGGTGGGGGCCATCGAGAAGGAGCACGAGGAGCGCTATCTCAAGCTGTTGCAAAACATTGAGGACGGGTCTGTCTTCGCCAAGGGCACGAAGTCCGTGTGGATCTGCCGCAACTGCGGCCACATCGTGGACAGCGAAAACGCGCCGGGGATGTGCCCGGTATGCAGGCATCCCCAGGCCTATTTCGAGCTGCGCGCGGTGAACTATTGACCCTGATTCCCGCGCGGAAATACCCGCAGGACACCTCCCGGCGCTCCCCCCGCAGGCGTGGACATCCCCCTGAGCCGCACGCCTACCCCCTCGCGCGCGAGGATACCCCCCCTCCCCCCCTCGCGCGCGAGGGGGCTTTTTTGTGGTTCATCCCCAGTTTGCGTAAAGTCCTTTTTATTTTGTTTGCGTTTACGCCAGATATTTTTCCAGCTGCCACAGCAGATAAAGCGGCATCTTGCGAACATCGCCGCCACCCACGTTTTGCATCGTGGTCTTCACGGCCAAACGCGGGGCATATTTCTTGCGGTATTCCGACAGGGATTTAGCCTTGACATTGCGCTCGGATTTCACCTCCACCGGCACGATGTCCATGCCGTGCTGGAACACGAAGTCCACTTCCGCTATATTGCCGGACCGCCAGAAAAAGGACGCCTGCTCTATGCTGTGCAGCAATTCGCACAGCACATAGTTTTCCGTCAGGGCGTCCTTGAACTCCCGGAAGACATCGCTCTTCTCCAGGATCGCCGCCGCCGGCAGCATTTTCAGTCAGGTGAAACAGGGCTGGCGCGCCAAGGATCTGGAAGGGCTTCTCGATTTTTGTCACCTTATGCACCCATGCCCCTTTCATCCTACGAAGATTAGGCGTTTTTCAAGCTGTACCTGTCCGACGTGGGCCTGCTGCGTAAGATGGCGGGCGAACTTACTGCTCTCCTTGGCCAGCTGCAGTGGGATGGACCGCCAGATCGCCGCCAGCTTGGGGAAATCCTTGGGCGGCGCGTGCTTGGCGAAGTCTATTCCGTCTTGTCCATGATGTGCCTTTCTGTCGCGGTTCAATTTCTCGGGGGAGGCCTTGCCGGGAGATGCCCCGCACACCGCTGGGATGTGCGGGGGCTGGGATACATGCAAGTGCCGTTAAGTCAATCGGGCCATAAATGGGTCATAGTATTATGTATTTTCCTGTCAGCGCCTTAAAGGCCTCTTTCATTTCCGCCCAATTCTCGGGGTGATCAAAAAGTCCAGTGGATGTTTTGCTCGTTCCATCCGCGAAAATGATCGTAACATACCAAGGGTTTGCGCCATCCCATGGAGGAATTTCACCGTATTCCCCCTCCCAGTCCTTGAAGCCGTATTCGTCGGCGGTTTTCAGGAAGGCCGCAATCTTGCTCTTGCTCAGACGTCCCGCGAAGCTATAGCCTTCGAACAGGGCCTCTTCATTGCGGGGCTCCAGCGGCGGGGTCTTTTCATACGCCCAGAAGTTTCTTCGGGCCAGGTCAACTTTGTAGTCGCATACGATGGCCGAACCGCCGTGGCTGAGGGTAATCACAGCGATGTCGCCCCCCGCCTGCATCTTCGGCGGGAAGGCCAGGGATACCAGCATCATGAGAAAGGCCAGGGGCATGGTGAAAAACGCTTTGATGTTCATG
>Ga0123353_10000381_pt1 | contig 54377 bp, 45 predicted proteins | sample TergutLab28metaG_3_FD_92763 | JGI IMG/M metagenome (GOLD analysis project Ga0123353, IMG submission 92763) | Labiotermes labralis P3 segment gut microbial communities from Petit-Saut dam, French Guiana - Lab288 P3 | ecosystem: Host-associated > Arthropoda: Insects > Digestive system > Gut ... | reverse complement strand
TTTTTCCGCCGCACTGCGTTAAAATTTCTTAAAATACGGGAGTATTCTTTCAAAATTTTATCTTGTGCGGGCGAAAAAATCACTCAAAAATCCGCACACGGGGATTTTTCAAACACGCCCTAGAAGTTGCGTAAAATTTTTGGGTATGGCGATGCAGTGCGCTAAATGTAGGGGACGGATTCCGAATCCTTTCCTGCATTGGATAATTGATATTTTCGGAGGTGCAGATGTGAAATTATTGGGCTTTTATATTAAATCGAAAAATATTGCTGCAATGGTTAATTTTTACAAAGAAGTATTAGGCGCTGAGGCCGTCGGCGAAGGTGTTCACTTTAATATAAATCTGCCTAACAGCGGGGGCGGTTTTGTGATTTGGGATGACGGTGAAGTAGCCGATACGATAAATGAAAAAATAGTATTATGGTTTTCCGCAGATAATGTTGATGAGGAATATAAAAAGTTACTTAAAATGAATGTTTCAATCGTTGAACCTCCTGTAAATAATCCGTGGGGTTCGCGCCATATGGTTTTTTGTGACCCGGATGGCAACCATATCCGTTTTGTCACTCACGTATAATATAAGCACTATCGAATGTGTTGTACCTATATTTTCACAGGAGGAAACAAAAATGAGGAAATGCGTCAGATGCGAAACAGAGATGGTTGAAAATTGCGGAATCAGGATAGAGCGTCACGGCTACGGAATCATAATCGCTGACAGCCCGGGAGCGTTCTCCGTTCGGATTGAGAAGCCGAAAGTCGCCGTTTGCCCGAATTGCGGTGAAATATCTTTATATGTTGAAAACGTAAATATGCTTAAAAGATAAGTATCATATCCTCATCGCCCCGTAAAACAAAACAAGGAATGGTAAAAAGTATGAATGTCATCAACATCGCCATCGACGGTCCGTCGGGCGCGGGAAAGAGCACAATAGCCAAGCGTGCCGCGTCGCGCTTCGGCATCATTTACGTCGATACGGGCGCGCTGTACCGCGCGATCGGAGTCAACGTTCTGCGGCAGGGGCTTGACACGGCCGATCCCGCGCAGGTGGAGGAAACGCTGAAAACCGTGGAGATATCGCTGCGGTTCATCGGCGGTGAGCAGCGCGTGTTCCTGCGTGACGAGGACGTATCGGAGGCGATCAGGCGGCATGAGGCGTCCATGGCGGCGTCGAACGTATCGGCTGTCCCGGCTGTGCGCGAGTTTTTGTTCGGCCTGCAAAAGGATATCGCGCGGAAAAACAGCTGCGTCATGGACGGGCGCGACATCGGGACGGTCGTCCTGCCGGACGCGCAGATCAAAATCTTCCTCACGGCTTCGGCGGAGGTTCGCGCCAAACGCCGCTTTGACGAGCTGCGGGCAAAAGGCTCCAGCGAAACCTATGGGGAAGTTTTGGAGGACATGATCAAGCGCGACTACAACGATTCAAACCGCGCCGTCGCGCCGCTCAGGCAGGCGGACGATGCGGTGCTGATAGACACGACGGGGCTGACGCTTGAGCAGTCGGTCCAAGCTGTGATAGACGTAATTGAAGGGAGAAAATATTTCTTATGAAGCAATTTGACTACAGCGTTGTCCGTGACAGAAAGACCTACAAAGCGCTGGTCCCGATCGGCAAGATTTTGCGCAGGCTGATGATGAAAGTCAATTACATCGGCTTGGAGAACATTCCTAAAGACGGCGGATTTATTTTGGCATCGAACCACATTATGTCAATCGACCCGTTCTTTTTTGCCACAGGCTTCCCCCGGACCATGCACTTCATGGGCAAGCAAGAGTTGTTTGACAATCCGTTCGTCAATTTTTTCTTTACGCACCTCAACGGGTTCCCGATCAGCAGGGGAACCGCCGACAAAACCGCTGTGGAGTATTCCATCAAGATTGTTGAGCAAGGCGGCGTTTTGGGGATATTTCCCGAGGGGACGCGCTCGAAAGACCTGAAGCCCGCACAGGGAAAATCCGGCGTGGCGCTCATCGCGAAAGCGGCCAAGGCGGATATACTGCCGGTGTCGATTTACGCGTCGGAGAAGCCGAAGTTCCGCTCAAGGCTGACGATACGCGTCGGCGAGATGATCCCGTATGAGGAGCTGGGACTTACGGACGGCGAGCGTTCGACGCGGGAGCTTCGGGATGCGTCGCGGATGATCATGGGGCGGATAACCGCGCTTTGGGAGCTTAGACATTAGATGGTAGATTTTAGATGTTAGACGTGGCTTGACGATAGATGCCGGGCTTCCGTGACGGCTCACAAAAAGAACTGCGTAAAATTGTTGCGAATTTATTAAAAAACCTCTGTACAAATGCGAAAATATTTGATACAATATAAAATGCGGCAGTAGCGCGGGTTCGATTTGGGGGCCGCGCAGGGAATTGGCGTAACTACGGAAGCTTGTGCTCCGTAAAATATAAGGAGGTACTAAAAACCATGTCCGAGATTTTGGAAGGAAATTCAGTTGAGCTTGAAAACACCGCTTTGGAGACAGCGGATACAGAGGAGGTGAAAACTGAACAGTCAAAGTCGAATGACGATGTGGCGATCTCCGAAGAAGAGGCGCCGTGCGAAAGCGCGGAAGCCGTCGAGGAAGTTTCCGGGGAAGTTCCCGTGGAAGCGGAGCCGGACAGCGATAACGCGGAAGTCTCCGCGGAAACGAAGCCGGACGGCGAAATGGAATTCACCGAGGCTTTGGAGGAATCTCTCAAGAGCATGAGCACCGATCAAAAGGTGAAAGGCGTCGTCATGGGGATAACCCCGTCTGAAATACAGGTCGATATCGGCAGGAAGCACGCGGGCTTTGTTCCCGTTGACGAGTACAGCGACGATCCGCTGGCGAACCCCGCCGCCGACCTGAAAATCGGCGACGAGCTTGACCTCATCATCATGAAAACGAACGACGCCGAGGGCACCGTCATGCTTTCCAAAAAGCGCTTCGACGCGGCCAAGGCGTGGATCGACGTCATGGAGGGTGAGACCGACGGTAAGATTTTTGAGGGCCTGGTGACCGACGTCGTGCGCGGCGGCGTGCTTGTGACGGCAAACGGCGTGAGGGTGTTCATTCCCGCGTCACTGGCGACGGAATCGCGCAATCAGCCGCTGGAAGAACTGCTGAAAAAGAAGATCAAATTCCGCATCATCGAGGTGAACAAGCAGCGTAAACGCGCTGTCGGTTCGGCCCGCGCGGTCATACGCGAGGAGCGCAGGGCAAAGACCGAGGAGTTCTGGGCGCAGGCTCAGACGGGACAAGTCTACCAGGGGACGGTGAAATCGCTCACGGCCTACGGCGCGTTTGTCGATATCGGCGGCGTGGACGGTATGGTACATATTTCCGAGATTTCCTGGAAGCGTATTAAGCACCCCTCAGAGGCATTAAAAGTCGGCGACGAGATTGAGGTCTACATCAAGGCGCTTGACGATGAGAAGAAAAAGATATCCTTGGGCTACAAGCGCGCGGAGGACAACCCCTGGGAGATTCTGCGCCGCGACTGTCCTGTTGGCACCGCGACCGAGGCCGAGGTCGTCGGCATGACGGCGTTCGGCGCGTTCGCCACGGTTATGCCGGGAATCGACGGCTTGATCCACATTTCGCAGATCGCCAACCGCCACATCGAGAAGCCGCAGGACGCGCTCAGGGTGGGCGACAAGGTCATGGTCAAGGTCACGGACATTGACTTTGAGAAGAAGCGCGTCAGCCTGTCGATCCGTGCGCTGCTCGACCCGATGGAGAAAGGCGAAGAAGAGGCCGTTGAGGAAGCTGCTCCGGTAATTGAAGAAGAATCCCCGGCGGCCGTTGAGGAAGCGTCGGAGACGGAAGAATAAAATTCATGGCAAAAGAAAGCCCGGAGAAAGTAAGTTCTTTCTCCGGGTTGCTTTTTTCGGGAGGTTCCTTGATTGTTGCTTACCGTTTGCCGCTCAAATCCCTTTAGCAGTATATTTTTCTATTGCCTTGTACACAACAGGCACGATAAGGATCGCCGCGATGATTTCGATAAGCCCGTTGACACCCACCAGCGTTTTTATGATGGAGCGGAAAAGCCCGAAAAATTCAGAGTATTCCTCACCGTGAAAACGCAGCCACAGGTTCATGCCCGTGAGCACGAGCACGGTGTTGGTGAGCGTTCCAGCGGCGGCGGAGATCCCCCCGGCCACAAAACTGTTGAGCTTTACTTTTTTGAGCAGGAAGAACATGGCCCCCGCCACCGCACCCACGAGGATACGCGGCAGGCACGCCACAAAAAAGTTGCCGAAACCAAAGTCGAGATAGATGGGGAACGCCAGATACGCCCGTGCGATGCAGGTAATTCCCCACACGCCGCCGATGACCGCGCCATAGCGCCAGCCAAGAGCGACCGCGCCGATGATGGTGACGATGTGCAGGGTAGTGATCTCGATGACGCCGTAGGCGATATAGCCCGTGTACGGAACTACGGTCATCACGACGATGAGCGCGGCGAAGATCGAGGTCAGGACGAGTGCTCGGAGCTTTTGCTGTTGAGATTTTGTTGACATTTATATTCCTCCTTGCTGCCGCTCTGATAAATCAGATGCGACGCAAAATTTTGGCATGTAAACAGGCCGTTCTCTACACGGCTTTACTATAATTACCGCACATTTTTCTCGTATATAATTTTCAGTCCCTCAAGAATCAGATCCGGGTTTGTAATGACCTCGCGCCGGCAGCTTTTCACAATGTCCTTCGACAGGCCGCCCGTCGCGACGACCGTTTTGGCGGGCCGCCCAAGCTCCTGTTCGATCTTGTCGCACATGCCGTCGAGCATGGACGCCACGCCGAACACGACGCCGGACTGTATGCTGTCCACAGAATTTGTACCGATCACCTTGCGCGGCGTTTCCCAGCTGATTCGCGGCAGAAGTGACGCCCTGGAGGACAGCGCCTCGAGGGAGATCGCGACGCCCGGCGAGATCGTGCAGCCCAAAAACGCGCCGTTTTCGTCGATGACGCTGATTTTCGTCGCAGTACCCAGGTCCATGACAAGGCAGGGCAGGGGATATTTCGCGGCGGCGGCCACGGCTCCTGCGACTAAATCGGCGCCGACCTCAGCGGGATTGTCCGTCAGAATATTGAGTCCCGTCTTTACGCCGGGAGAGACGGTGAGCGGACGGACGCCCGTGAGAGTTTCGACCGCGCCGCAGATGATCAGGCTTAGTTCAGGCACGACGGAACTGACGACCGCGCCGCTGAAATCCGACGGGGATATGCCGTGCAGCTCAAGCAGGAGCTTTAAGCTGACGGCGTACTGGTCAACGGTATGGGCGCGCTCGGTATAAAGCCGCGACACGAACATAAGCCTGCCGCCAGAGTAAGCGCCAAGGGTGATATTTGTATTGCCGACATCGGCGGTGAGAAGCATGGCTGTCAGTCCTTTGATTTAGAAGCTATTGATTACTTTGATATTATATACCAATGTCAAAAAAAATGCAAATATTTTTTAGGGCTTGCTTTTTTTTTGAAAAATGTTAAAATAAAAATTAACGATACATAAATCCTACTCCGCAGCAAGAAACATGACGAAAAATTCTGTGCAAAAATCCATACATCATAGCTTTTTGCTTGATTTTTCTATGTTTCTAACTGTGGAGTAGTATAACGGAGGATCAGAAATGGCTAAGTTTTTTTCGTCAAAGAAAATAGATATCCCCATTATACCCGATGGCGGGAAGCTGCGCAAGAAGTCCAAGGGATTCATGGGGGAGTTCAAGAAGTTCGTTCTTCGGGGGAATGTACTTGAGCTTGCGGTCGGCGTCATTGTCGGCGGCGCGTTTCAGGTGATCGTCAACTCCCTGGTCAACGACGTGATGATGCCTGTCGTAAGCCTGTTCACAAGGGGCGTTGATTTCTCGGATTGGTACATCGTGCTGGGAGCGGTAGAGCGCATGACCCGGGAGGAGGCGCAGAAGCTCGGGCTGCCGATTGTCAGCTACGGGAATTTTATCGCCGCCGTAGTGAACTTTTTCATCATGGCGTTCGTGGTTTTCCTCATCGTAAAGGCGATCAACAGGGTGATGGACGCCGGCAAAAAGGAGGAGGCTCCGGCTGCGCCGACGACGAAAAAGTGCGTGTATTGTAAGTCGGAAATCAACATAAAGGCTACGCGGTGCCCGAATTGTACGTCGGAGCTTGACTCCGAGGAGACAGAGGAAGCGGAAGAACCAGAAGTTAAGAACAGCGAAAAATGACAAGAGCCGAAAAATAAGATTTATTTGGGAAGGAATTGATAGATTGTGAAAACAGGAATCATCGGGACAGGCAACATCGCAAACGCGATCATCGGGGGAAGCAAGCTGAAAACGGAGCCGGGCTTATTACGGCCAGAATTTTGGGTGTACGACGTATTCCCCGAAAAAGCGTGTGAATGCGCGGAAAAGCACGGCGTCAGCGCGGCGGAAAGCGCGGATGAAATCGCGGGGAGCATGGAGGCCGTCGTGCTGGCCGTCAAGCCGAAGGATATGCCGAAGCTGCTGTCGGACATCGGCGACGCTCTCAAAAGTAACCCGAACAAGCCGCTGCTGATTTCTGTGGCGGCGGGGCTGTCGATTGAGTACATCGAGTCGTTGCTGAGCTTTCGCCTGCCCGTTGCCCGGATCATGACGAACATCAACGCGTCTATTGGCGGGGCGATGACGGCTTATTGCTTAAACGACCTGGCAGAGCCGCGGCATGAGGAGTTCATGCGCGAATTCTGCTCGCTTATCGGCGACGCCGTAAAGCTGGACGAAGCGTATTTTTCGCAGTTCAGCGTGATGGCGGGCTGCGTGCCGGCGTTTGCGTACATGTTTGTGGAGGAGCTTGCGCGGGCGGGAGTCAAGATCGGCGTGAGCAAGGAACTGTCGCTGCGCATCGCCGCGCAAACCGTGCTGGGAAGCGCGAAGCTTGTCGCGCAGGGCGGCGCGCATCCCTATGAGCTGATAGACAGGGTGTGCACGCCGGGCGGCACGACGATTGAGGGCATCAGGGCATTGCAGGAACATGGTTTCCCGGCGGCGGTCATGGACGCGGTCGTCAGCTCGTATGAGAAAGATCAAAAATTGGCGGGCATGAAAAAATAATCGGCGTTATATTACAAATTGATATTGATAGGAGACAGTTACATGCTAAAATGCATCCCCCTGGATTCCCTGAAAAAGGTGTTCCACGACGAGGAGCCGCGCGGCTGCGGCTTCGGCGGATTTTCGCTGCTCTTGGGCGAACGCGGCTCGTTTCAGGCCGCGCTGTTTTCGGACGCCGACGCGGAAATAGGGATCACGGCCCTGTCGCCGCTGAACATAACGGCCTGTGAGGTCGTGCCGATCCCGTCGAATCTGGCCATGAGCACAGGGGAGAACGACGATTATTTCAAAGTCAGCGAAAGCGGACTCTACCCTGATTTGCTAAGGCCCATCTGCGGCAAGCTTCGCTTAAAGGCAGGTCAGTGGAAAAGCGTGTGGTTCGAGATAGCTGGAGATTCCGGCGCCGGACAGTATGGCGTATCGCTCCGCTTTTCCGCCGGCGCGGAGGAGGCTTCGGCGGAGATCGCCGTCGAGATCATCGGCGCCGCCTTGCCTGAGCAGACGCTGATCTGCACCCACTGGTTCCATACGGACTGCCTGTCCACGCGGTACAAGGCGGAGGTGTTCAGCGAGGAATATTGGCGCATCGTCGAAAACTACGTGAGCTGTGCCGTTCAGCATGGAATCAACTTCATCCTGACGCCGCTGTTCACGCCGCCGCTGGACACTGAGGCCGGCGGCGAGCGTCCCACCGTTCAGCTTACGGACGTTACGGTTACGGGCAGGGACGAATACGAGTTCGGCTTCGATAAACTGAAACGGTGGGTCGAAATGTGTGACAGATGTGGCGTGAAATACTTCGAGATGTCGCACTTGTTCACGCAATGGGGCGCGATGCACGCGCCGAAGATCATGGCTTTCACCGACGGAAAGGAGAAGCAGATTTTCGGCTGGAAAACATGGGCGGCAAGCCAAAAGTATACCGCTTTCCTGCGTCAGTTCGCCCGCGCGCTAAACGCGTTTATTGACGCGCAGGGAATTCGCGAACGCTGTTTCTTCCACGTGTCGGACGAACCGGGCCAAAAGGATATCCGCGCGTATCAAAAACGTGCCGCGCTGATAAACGAGATTTTCCCGGGCTGCAGGGTCATTGACGCGCTGTCGGACTACGATTTTTACAAAAAAGGGATCATCAAAAATCCGATCCCGGCCAACAACCACATAGAGCCGTTCATCGGCAACGTGCCGGAGCTGTGGACGTACTACTGCTGCGGGCAGCATTCGAATTACGTATCCAACCGCTTTTTCTCTATGCCGTCCCAGCGTAACCGTGTATTGGGATATCAGATGTACAAGTTTGACGTAAAAGGATTTTTGCAGTGGGGCTACAATTTCTGGTATTCGTGTCTGTCGCTCTTTGAGATCGACCCGTTTGAGACGAGTGACGCGGGCGGGGCATTCCCGTCGGGCGATGCTTATGTCGTGTACCCGGGCGACGGCGGGCAGCCGCTGGTTTCGCTGAGGCTCAAGGTTTTTTATGACGCGATACAGGACATGCGGGCCTTGCAGCTGCTGGAAAGCCTGATCGGGCGCGAAAAAACCGTATCGCTGCTTGAGTCGGATACGGGCGGGGCGATCACGTTCAGCGAGTATCCCAGGGACGATCAGTGGCACTTGGCGAAGCGTGAGGAGATCAACGCGGCGATCAAGGCGCAAGTTACGCAGCAATAAACGTGCTGTATAAAATGCTAGAAAGGAATAATCATTATAATGACAACAGACATAACGGCCACAGAAGTTACGCTGACCGAAACTGCTGAAACTACTGAAATTGCCGAAATTAGCAAAAAAGAAGCCCGTCGGCGTTTCAGCCGCATAGGCTTTGCCTTGCTGGTGATGGTTGTACTGCAACAGGGCGGCGCAGGCGCCCTAATTGCCTTGGTCAACAATATTCCTGCTTTGGCGGTCATCGATTGGATGCCGATCATTGTCAACTTCCTGCCGCTTTATTTGCTCGCGCTTCCCGCGGTGATTTTGATTCTGCGCGGGCTTGAGCCGATGCCGTCCGCCGCGGAGAAACGCCGCGTATCCGCCGGTACAGTCGTCCCGCTGGTTTTCGTTTGCTATGCGTCGACGGTCGCGATCAACCTTGCCGGCACACTGCTGTACGGACTGCTTGCGCAGATAAAGGGCGGTGAGGTAACAAATCCCTTAACAGACTTTGTGTTGGGTAGCAACCCGTTTGTTATGCTGCCTTTTGTGGTGCTGGTCTCGCCGCTGGTGGAGGAGTATATCTTCCGCGGACTGCTGTTCAAATATCTGGGAGCTTTCGGTGCCAAGCCATACATGCTGTTCAGCGCGCTGACTTTCGCGTTATTTCACGCAAACCTGGCGCAGGTGCCCTACGCTTTCATCCTGGGACTGGTTTTCGCCGGGCTGACCTACTACTCCGGTACGATCAAGTACGCTGTCATTGCGCATATAATCGTAAACTTTTTCGGCAGCGCCGTTCCGATTTTGATGTTAAAAATTGGCGGAGAGGAAACCGGCATAATGCTTGCGGGTTTGGCGGCGGTTTTATTGGCGGGTATCGGTATTATTTCGGCGCTGGTCCTGCTGGGCAAGCGCAAGCTTCTTCGGTTTTCACCGGCCTCCCTGCTGCTGCCGAAAGGTGTAATGATACACAATGCCGGCACGATCGCGTTTATTTTAGTGCTGTCCGCGCTTACAATCCTTGTGCTGATGCTGTAGTGACGTTGAATTTCCCAACCCCTCCGGCACTTCGTGCCACCTCCCCTTGTAGGGGAGGCTTTGATGGCGGCTCGTACCATGCCTCCCCTGTAAGGGGAGGCGGCGCGCAGCGCCGGAGGGGTATAATTACCTTATAAAACAAACTTTTACATCAACACAAAGGTCTAAAACAGTAAAATAAAAAACGGGTACGGCCTTGAAATCCGTACCCGTTTTTCTGTTATACCAAAAATTAATGCTTGCCGAATTTCCGCTGAAACGCTTTAGTCACCTCAACCACCGGGAGCACCGCCGCAGCCAGCGCCATCGCGACAAAATATTCCAGGAGGCTGATGTCCGTGAATCCGAACGCGTCGGAGAGGAAAGGGACATAGATAACCGCCGTGGTGGCGGCCAAGGCCGCTATAGCGGCAAAGATCATCGACTTGTTTTTGGTTTTCATCTTCAGCAGGCTCCCGCGCTGGGAACGCATGTTGAAGCCGTGGAAAATTTCGGCCATGTTCATTGTCAGGAACGCCATTGTCGTGCCGTCGGGGCTATTGCCGATGTGCCAGTCCCCAAACTCAATATAATGCCCGAGAAAGAACGCCGCAAGGGTCAGCACCGTCACCATGAGTCCCTGATACGCGATATCCACGCCTACGCCGCCGGAGAAAATACCGGCTTTCGTGCTGCGGGGCTTGCGCCGCATGATATCCGCTTCGGCTTTCTCCATGCCCAGCGCAAGAGCCGGGAAGCAGTCGGTGACAAGGTTGATGAACAGAAGATGAACCGGCCTGAGGATCGTGAAGCCCATAATCGTCGCCACGAAAATGCTGAGTACCTCACTGGTGTTTGAGCTTAACAGGAACTGGATGGCCTTGCGGATATTGTCGTAAATGCGTCGGCCTTCCTCGACCGCGCCGACGATCGTGGCGAAGTTGTCGTCCGCCAAAACCATGTCCGCGACGTTCTTCGTCACGTCCGTGCCCGTGATGCCCATGCCGACGCCGATGTCGGCCGATTTTATGCTGGGCGCGTCGTTCACGCCGTCGCCGGTCATGGCCGTGACAAAGCCGGAATTGCGCCACGCGTTGACGATGCGCGTCTTATGCTCAGGCTGTACGCGGGCGTAAACGCTGATGCTCTGATACCTTTCGTTGAACTCCTCGTCGCTCATCTCGTTGATCTGCGCGCCGGTCACCGCGACGGTATCCTCCGTGAGAATGCCAAGCTCGTTGGCTATGGCCATGGCGGTGTCCACATGGTCACCGGTGATCATGATGGGGCGTATGCCCGCGCCCCGGCACTCGACGATGGCGTCCTTGACCTCGGGGCGAACCGGGTCGATCATGCCGGTCAGACCGATGAAACAAAGGTCACGCTCAAGGGTTTTCGGTTCAAAGTCAGCCGGTATCGCGTCATATTCACGCGTAGCGGACATTAAAACGCGCAGGGCGCCTTGCGCGAACTTTTTGTTCCGCGCCATAATCTCATCCATGACTTCGCCGGTCAGAGGCAGCCTTTCGCCGTTTTTGAGGTAATGCGTACAGCACTTGAGAACCTCGTCCGGCGCCCCCTTGGTGTACTGCGTAATTTTGCCGCCGAGGCTGTGAAGCGTGCTCATCATCTTGCGTGCGCTGTCGAAAGGAGCCTCGCCCACGCGGGGGAAATCCGCTTTGAGCTGATTCTTCGGCAGGCCGAGCTTGTACGCGTATGTGACCAAAGCGCACTCTGTAGGCTCGCCCAGAGTAGCGCCGGACTCGTCTATCTCCGCGTCGGTACACAGCGCCATGGCTGTGGCCAAAAGCTTCTCGTCCTCGCCGAAAGACTCGACGACGGTCATTTTATTTTGAGTCAGCGTACCTGTTTTGTCACTGCAAATGATCTGGGCGCAGCCAAGGGTTTCCACGGCGGTCAGGCGCCGGATGATCGCGCTGCGCCTGCTCATGTTCGTGACGCCGATGGACAGCGCGATGGTCACGACGGCCACAAGTCCCTCGGGTATCGCGGCGACGGCCAGACTGACGGCTAACAAAAGGGATTCGAGCATAACGTCAAAGGTTAGGCCATCTTTGATAATTCCGACCGCGAAAATGACGGCGCAGATGCCCAAAACGAGCACGGTCAGAATCTTACTGAGCTGGGCGAGCTTGATTTGCAGCGGGGTCTGTCCCTCCTCCGCCTTTGCCAGAGCATCGGCAATTTTACCCATTTCGGTTTCCATGCCCGTGGCGGTTATGACAGCGGAGCCGCGCCCGTAGACGACGGTGCTGCCCATGTAGACCATGTTTTTGCGGTCGCCCAAGGGAATATCGCTTTGACCGCCTAAGTTCAGCATTTCGATAAACTTCGTGACGGGGACGCTTTCGCCGGTCAGCGCGGCCTCCTCGATTTGCAGGCTCGCGCTTTCGATGATCCTCGCGTCGGCAGGAACAGCGTCGCCGGCCTCAAGCAGGATCACGTCGCCTACAACAAGCGATTCGCTGGGTATGACGACGACCTTGCCGTCACGCAGAACCTTTGTTGTAGCGGCGGCCATTTTTTGGAGCGCCTCAATAGCCTTTTCGGCCTTACTCTCCTGATACACGCCCAAGACGGCGTTGACGACGACGACAAACATAATGATAATGACGTCCGCAAAGCCCCCGCCCTCATGGCTCAAAAACGATGTGACGGTTGAAATGACGGCGGCGGCGATCAGGATCAGGATCATCGGGTCGAGCATCTGGGAGAAAAAACGCTTGATTAAGGAATCCTTTTTCGCTTCGGCCAGCTTATTCGGACCGTTCTGCGTCAACCGGTCCTGCGCTTCGGCGGCGGTCAGTCCGTTCGTCTGGCTCCTGGTGTTTTGGAGGACCTGGCTGACTTCCTCAAGATAATGCTTCAATTTTCCTCGCTCCAATTTTTTAATATTTCATTAAAGCGGATAGTCGTTCTACTTCAAAACCGTCCAGTCTTTGCGGTCTTTTTTCGTTCCCCGCGCACGGATTGTTCCCGCTGTGTCCAGAAATGCAAGAGGCTTGTAAGCAAGCCTCGGAATAAACAAATTATTCCTGCGCTTTTGTCCTTGCGGGAACAAAAAAATCCTCGCAAATCCTTGGACGCTTTTGAAGTAGAACGACTATAAAGCTTCAATTTATTATTATAGCAGAAAAAAGATATTATTATAGTTTATTTTGGAAAAATAACTGTTTTTATTTATGTTATTCTTAGAATTTGTTGAAAACAGTTTTTTAACTTCAATCGTAAGAAAGAGCGGTAAATCCATCATGAGAACCTCATCCATCCTCCGCGCCATAACCCGCGACGGCAGCGCGCTGATCGTCGCCGCCGACACCGCCGCCGTCACGCAAAGGGCCTGTGAGCTTCACGGCCTGTCAAAAACCATGACGGCTGTGCTGGGACGCTGTTTAACGGCGGCCTCGCTCATGGGTTCCGGGCTCAAAAGCGAAAACGACACGCTGACCCTGCAATTCAAGGGCGACGGCCCTGCCGGAACCGTTTGCTGCGTCAGTGACAGCGCGGGTAACGTGCGCGGCTACGCCGATAACCCGTCGGCCGAGCTGCCGCCGAATCAACAGGGCAAGCTGGACGTAGGCGGCGCGATCGGGCAGGGAATGATGTATGTTTTGAAAGACCTGGGGCTTTCGGAGCCGTACTGCGGCGTGTCGGAGATCGTGACGGGCGAGATTGCCGAGGACGTCACGGCGTATTTTGTAAAAAGCGAGCAGACGCCATCGGTATGCGCACTGGGCGTTTTGGTCAACCGGGATCTGTCTTGCCGCGCGTCGGGCGGTTTTTTGATTCAGTTGCTGCCGTTCCCGGACGAGGCGACGGTGACTAAAATCGAGGAAAACGTCGGGCGCATAGAGTTGGTTTCCGCGCTGTTTGACGGCGAAGCGCCGCTTGAGGAAATCGCGGCGCGGGTACTTGATGGGATACCGCTGGATATATTGGACGAAGCTCCCATAGAGTATCGGTGCAACTGCTCGCGCGAGAGGTACGGGCAGGCGCTTGCGAGCCTTGGCCGCGAGGAACTTGAAAGACTTATAAGCGGCGGCGAGCCGGTTGAGACAAAGTGCAGCTTCTGCAATTCCGCATATGTGTTTGAAGCGGCGGAAATAGAAGGATTGATTGTATAAAACGATTTTAGCCGCAAAAACCAAGGCGGGGGGCCGAAACCCCCGCCTGATTCTATTCATAAGGCAATGTCGATTTTCGTCAAGACATCCAGCCAAACAAAAAATTCCAAAGCAAACCGGGTCCAAAGAACATGAAAGGCAATAAAAGCGCAAAAGGCGCAATCGCCCAATAAAACAAAGTTGTGTACCACGGGGCAGGATAATCAACCCGCTCTGATACATAGTACATGGAACGGGCAGCTTGCGTCTGGCCGTTTTCATCGACATAGGTGTTGGTCGCGACCACGCTGAACAGGGCGTTCGGATACATGTCCTCCGTGACAGGGATATTCAGCGTCTGCCCGGTTGCGACGAGTTTCCCGTCAAGATACCATTCAACGCTTAACTTGCCGCTTACCTCAAGAAAACTAACGGAGGTATTGAAGCGTTTGCCGATAATGGCGGTATTATGGTGGTTGCCCCAAAACATCGGCGCGTTGCGCTCCGACACCAAAACTTGCAGGTCCTGCGCCGCGCAGGCCGTTTGCTCCTGGCCGCTTTCATCAATATATGTGTTGATCACAACCGCGCGGAACCAGGTTTCCAGCGGCATATCCGGTGTGGCGGTGATCTCAATACTTATGGCGCCGGTGGGCATAGCCCCGCTTGCGACAAGCGTATCGCCGTGGTACCATTCAACGCTCATTTCGCCGTCCGCGCCCTCCGGCAGATGCGCGTAAACCACAAGCCCAAAGGTGTTGCCGTGAGTGACGGGCTGGCCAGAGGCGTTAACATATGTGATCATCGGCGCGTAGGGGTTCGCATCGGATGCCGATGCGGGATAACCTGAGTCCTCCTTAGCCGACGCGGCAACGCTTACCGGTACGCAAAAAGCCGACAACAGGACAAACGTCATAAGACAGCACATAAGCTTTTTCATAGCAAAATCCTCTTTTCCATTATTTGCTTACATTGTATACGAAAAACGCGGCCCGTACAAGGGCGTCCCCGAAATTTTAAGAAAACATTAAGGTTTTTGGGACGGCGCGGAAACATCTCCTTGCCAAGTGAATAAAGCAGGCCCATAAACACAAAAATATGGTTATGATGTTTTAAAGGTCTGATGTGATGAACAAGCGTGTCGTAGCCGTATTTTTCACGTTCACTTTTTTCGTGGGCGCAACCATCCTGCGTCTGCTGACGCTGATCTCCGGGGAGTACGCCCGGGCCGGCGCGGTCAACAGCACGCTGTCCGTCGAGGCGGGGACGAGCCGCGGGTTTATCTACGACTGCGAGATGCGTCCGCTGCTCAACGAACAGCAGTACAGGGTCGCGGTGGCGCGTCCGACGGAGCAGGCCGTCGCGGCGCTTCAGAAGGCGCTGGACAAAAAGACGTTCGAGTACGCGTACAGGCGTTTGAGCAAGGGCTACCCGGTGGCGGTCACCGTCCCGAAGGATATCGACTGCCCGGACATCATCATGCTGAGCGCGGTTCGGCGTTATTCCGAAAACCAGACGCTCGCACACCTCATCGGCTACCAAAGCGGGAGCGGCGAGGCGGTCTGCGGGCTTGAAAAAAGCTTCGACGAGCTTTTGCGTGACGGGAATCGCGTGTGCTCCGTGACGTACACGGTTGACGCGAGGGGCAGGGTTCTTGTGGGGGAGCCCGCCAAAGTCAGCTATAACGGCTATTATTCGCCGGCGGGTGTCTGCCTGACCATCGACAGGGAGATTCAGAAAATAGCGGAGGACGCGCTGAACAAACACAAGCTCGAGTGCGGCGCGATAGTCGTGCTGGACGTGGAAACCGGCGCGATCAAGGCGTTGGCCAGCGCGCCCGGCTTCGACGCGGCCAATCCCGCCGAAAGCCTGGGGGACGGGAATTCGCCGTTCCTGAACAGGACACTCAACGCGTTCAGCGTCGGTTCGGTGTTCAAGATCGTCGTGGCGGCGGCGGCGCTTGAAAGCGGAGTGAGCAAAAGCTTCACCTATGAGTGCACCGGCTCAATCGAAAAAAGCGGCGTGACGTTTCACTGCCACGAGCGCGGCGGCCACGGCAAGCAGGACATGCGCGACGGCATGAAAAATTCCTGCAACACGTATTTCATCGAGCTTGCGCAGCAGTTCAAAGCGGAGGAGATCATTGAGCTTGCGTACTATATGGGCTTCGGCGGGCGGATCGAGCTGGCCGGCGGCATCGTCTCCGACAAGGGGGTACTGCCAGACGCGGAGTCCCTTGACTCGGCGGCGGCCGTCGCGAATATCTCTTTCGGGCAGGGGAAGCTCACGGCGACTCCGCTGCAAATCGCCGGGGCGACGCTGTGCGTGGCGTCGGGCGGGGTGTACCGGCAGCCGTATCTCGTGAAATCGCTCATAGACAGCGGAGGTATGCCCTATAACGTGACGGAGCCGCCGTTTTCACAGCGCGTCATATCAGAAAAAACGGCGGAGACGCTGCGCGAGTTTCTCACGTACACACTGGAGTCCAGCTCACTGAAAGGCCCGAAAAAAACGGACGCCGGGGGCAAGACCGCGACGTCGCAAAGCGGCGTGTACAAGGACGGCAGGGAGCAGTTGAACACGTGGTATTCGGGATTCTTCCCGGCGGAGAAGCCGAAGTATGTGATCACGGTGCTCAAGGAAAAGGGCGCGTCGGGGACGTATGACTGCCAGCCGGTTTTTAATGAAGTAGCTGATAAAATAGAAAAGATGGGAAAAATTAAGAATTAAAAATGAAGAATTGTTGACAGGGTTTCACCCCGCGCCCCATTATAATGGCGGTCAGGCAACGCACTATGTTTCCTGACCGCCAAATATAATGAGGTACGGGGGAAGCCCGTCAACAATTTTTAATTCTTAATTATTTAAAACCACATCCGCAATCCGCTCAAGCACATCCATCTTAAACCATCCCGTCTTGTGCGTCTTAAACTGCGCCGCGGACATAATCGTGAACTTCATCCGTGCAAGCCCCGCCCTTTTCAACAGGAAGTTCGTGTAGATACGCACGTCCTGAATATCCCCGATCTTGACGGTGTACTCGTACCGCCCGAAGATCCCTTTCGTGTAGCGCACGAGCCGTCCGTCCGCCGCCAGCGTTTTGCCGCGGTACTCAAGAATTCCGCCGATGAGCAGCAACACGAAAACCGACGCCGTGATGATCAGGTAACTCTCGTACAGCGCGGCGGTGACCAGCATAAGCAAGCCGACCAGGATCGCGCGGAGCAGTGACGTAAACAGCGTCGGCCAGCGTCCCTTGAGCGTTTCACCGCCGCAGATAAAATCGGGCGCGCACAGCTCCATTATCCGGGAGATGTTTTTTTTGTCCGTCATGAGCGACAGGTGTGTCGTCTCGTTTTTCTCGTTACCGAGTCCCACCACCGCGATATCCACGGAAGCCAGCCGCAGCAGCCTTGCCTGAAGCGGCTGGCGGATCAGCAGCGCGGTGATCTTTTCCCGCTCGAACATGTAGTTTCTCTTGTTCAGCGCGCCGCAGTCTATGTAGATCATGGAGCCGCTTTGCGTCACATGATAGCCGCTCAGGTTGACCGCGCCCATGATAATTGATCCGGCGACGCCGGCGAGGGATATAAACATCACGAACCACAGGCGGCTCATGTCGGTATTTTCGTCGGCCTCAAGCATGGGCAGGATGAAAAGCATAAGCATGGAAATGAATGTCTGAAAAACCGGGAAAGTGAGCAGCTTGTGAAGAAGCGCCTGCGCCGCTGAAAACGATACGGTAGGCGAACGCTCGGGCTTGTCCGTCGCGCTTTGCGTGACTGACGCGCCGGAATCAGCGGCGGCTTCCTCACCAAATTTCTCCCCGAATTCTTCCCGGGAAGAACTTCGCGCGGTTTCCGCGTGGTTTGCCTTGAGTGTCATAAGCGCGTCTTTCAGGGCGTGCGCCTCGGCCAGCTTTAGTACGAGCTTAAAGTCAGTCCTGCTTGCCGTGCGCGAAGAATGCAGGTCGATCTTGACCCGCGCCGTCCCGATGAGCCGCTCGACGATCGTGCGCTCCACGTTCACCATCGAGATATTTTGGACCGGCAGGCGCGACTCTGTTTTGAACATTGTATCGCGGCTGAAAATGAAGTCCGTGCCCTCCATATAAAAAGTCGTCCTGCGCCAGTAGTAACAGGAGAGGATCAGGCAGAAAACAATAAAGGCAAAGAATGCCAGGAACAAAAGGAGCGCCGTTCTTTCGCCGCCGTCCGATGCGGGATGAAAAAGGTCACGGTAAAAGCTTACGGTGAAGATTTCCCAGCCGTAGCTTTTAAGCTGGTTCACGGCAAACACCGCGAACACGGTCAAAACAGCGGCCAGCCGCTCAAAGATCACGGAAAAATGGTTGCGCCTGGGGGAGTCAAACATCTTTCTCGGCTCCTTTTGCGTTTATCTTTTTCAGGACGCGCTCATTGAGGTGCATGGCGATCCCGTCGGCGATCTCCAGATCAAGAAAACGGAACGAGGCGAAAGAGCCCGCCGTCGTCACCGCCACCTTGGCGACGCCCGTGAGGTTGTCCAGCGGTCCGCGCTTGACGTCGATCTGATATATGCGGTCAATCGGGACGATGGTGCGGCGCGTGAACAGGATGCCCTCGACAACTTCGATACGGTCGTCAGAGAGCAGGTATTTATACCGCTTCCAGCGGATTTTCGGCACGATGATAAAGCAGAGCAGCGCAGGCAAAAGCGCGGCGGAGAAAAAAATCAGCCCCACGGAGCTCGAAAAGTAAAGCCCCGCATAAACAGCGAAAACGCCGGCCGGAATGACGACAAGAATCATCATCTTGATAGCCGACGTGATCCGCATGAGCTTGAGGGCGTTTTTGGATAGGGACTGGTAGGCGGTTAAATCTGTCATCTTGTTGTTCCTTTTTTACTAAACTTTGTCTTTTTTAGATTTTTCTTTTTCCGAATCTTCCCCGCGCGGAAGTATCTCGACCTTAATCTTGCCGATGCGCCGGTCCTCCACGTTCATCACGGTAAAGCTCAGGTTTTCGTACTCAACCACGTTCATGTCGCCGTCCTGCGGCAAAAATCCCAGACGGCTGATCACAAAGCCGCCGATGGTTTCAAAGTCACCCTCGGGCAGGGTCACGCCGACGAGATCGTCAAGCTCGTCGATAAACGTCGTACCGTCAACGGTGAAGGTCGTGTCGTTGATCTGCGAGATTTCATCCTCCTCGTCGTCGTACTCGTCCTGCATGTTGCCGACGATGGACTCAAGCAGGTCCTCTATCGTGACAAGCCCGGCCGTTCCGCCGTACTCGTCCACGACGATGGCGATTTGTATGTGGCTTTCCGTCATCTCCTTGAACAGGTCGCCGCAGCGCTTGGATTCCGGGACAAAATACGCCTTGCGCATGAAGTTTTTCAGCGTGTTCTCTTTGGGAATTTTCTGGCCGATATAGGGGAGCAGATCCTTGATATAGATGATGCCCACTATGTTGTCCGGGTCGTCCTCATACACGGGGATGCGCGAACGCCCCTCCTCAATGGACAGCTTGACGACGTCCTCCAGCGGGTCCTCCGCGTCAATGGCGACCATGTCCGTGCGGTGGGTCATGATATCGCCCGCGCTGATGTCGTCAAACTCAAAAATGTTGTTGATCATTTCCTTTTGGACGTCCTCGATCACGCCCTTTTCCTCGCCGACGTCCACCATCATGAGGATCTCCTCCTCCGTGACGGACTCAAGCTCCGCGTCCGGATCCATGCCGAACAGCCGAACGATGCCGTTTGTGGACAGCGAAAGAATCTTCACGAAGGGCGTGGTCATCTTCTTGAAAAACAGCAGTATGCCGGCTACCCTGTAGGAAATTTTTTCGGGATACTGCATGGCGATTTTTTTCGGCACAAGCTCGCCCAGCACCAGCGTGAAGTACGACGTTATGAGCGTGACGATAATAAGCGCCGCGGCGACAACGACGGAATCCGGTATGAAGTCCAGAAGCTTAAGCGAGGTCAGGCGCGCGCTGAACATGCCGACGAACTTGTCGGACGCGATGGCGGAGGTCAGAAAGCCAGCCAGCGTTACGCCGATCTGTATCGTCGATAAAAAGCCGCTTGAGCTTGAAAGCAGCCTGCGCACCCGCCGGGCGCGTTTGTCTCCCTCGTCGGCCAGCCGCTCGACCTTTGTGTCGTTGAGTGAGATGATGGCCAATTCGCTCATGGAAAAAAAGGCGTTGACGCCGATCAGCGCGATCAGCAATATAATGGTCCAGGATAGCGGAAGATTCGCCTGAAGCGCGGCCAGCGGGGTACTGCCGGGGTCGTCCATGGGGGATTATCTCCTTTTGAATTTAGTATAGGATGTTTATTTGTTGCTTGTAACGCACGAATGCGTTTCCTGCACATGTTATTATACAGCATGATGAAATTTTTGTCAACGTATGAATTATGTAAAGTCGATCTGATATTTCGTGCCGTGAGAGAGCAGTACGCCGTCCGTCAGCCGTATACGTAAAACACATGTGTGCGGGTCGCTCTCATCGGTATGCCCATTGCCGTACCATTCGGCGAAAACGGTACGCAGCTTTGCCATAATCTCCGCGTTTTTTCCATCAAGGACATGACCGAGATTCTCGCCGACGCCGTGCGCAGTAAACCACTCGCCGCAGACAGCGACCTCGGGGTTCTTTTTGATTTGCTTCATCTTGTTTGAGAGCGCATAGGTGACGGTGTAGAACGATCCGTTTTCGTAGTAGCTGTTCACAATGCGCACGGACGGATGTTTTTTGTCCATCGTCGCAAGTGAAAGAAGCGTGTCGTGGCCGAAACGCTCGTCCATCAGGGACAATGCTTTTGGGTCGGGTTTTTTACGCATGGTTATGGTCATTCCTTTCAATATGGATTATCTCCAACATTCTCAATCACCGCGAATGCCCCCCGTATCCCGTCAACCGCCGCAGAAACAATCCCGCCCGCATATCCCGCGCCCTCGCCGCAGGGGTAAAGCCCGATGATATTCGCCTGGCGGTATTCGTCCCTGAGCACGCGCACGGGTGACGAGCTGCGCGTTTCCGGCGCGGTCAGCACCGCCTCGGGCATCGCGAAGCCGTCGAGCATACGGTTCATTTTGACGAGCGCGGCAGCCATGGTGTCGGTCACATTTTTGGGAAGGATAAGCCGGATGTCGGACGGCACCGCCCCTGTCGGACAGCTTGGCCGTACGCCGCCGAACCGCGCCGACGGACTGCCGCTCAGAAAGTCGCCCGCAAGCTGCGCCGGAGCCGCGTAGCTGCCGCCGCCCAGTCTGAACGCAGCCTGCTCGATCGTTCGCTGAAGCGCGAATCCCGACAAAACATGCTCGGACGGGAAGTCCTGCGGTTCAATACCGACGAGCAAAGCGGAGTTCGAATTTTCAGCGTCCCGCGCCCACTCGCTCATGCCGTTGACGACAACGCCGCCCGCCTCCGACGAGGCCGCGACCACGGTTCCGCCGGGACACATGCAAAAAGTGTACGCGCCGCGCCCGTGGGGCGGATGGCACGCGAGCTTGTAGTCTGCCGCGCCCAGGGCCGGATGCCCCGCAAATTTCCCGTACTGAGCCTTGTCAATGAACTCGCGCGGATGTTCGATCCGTGCGCCGACAGAAAAGGGCTTTTGTTCCATGCGGACGCCCACGCGGTGAAGCGTTTCGATGGTGTCACGCGCCGAATGACCGACGCACAAAAGCAGCGCGTCCGTTTCAATATCGGCGCTTTTGCCGCTTGCGTCCTCATATGTCACGCCGTGGACGGCCTTGTTTGCGATGATAATATCGGTGAGCCTGCTCTCAAAAAGCACCTCGCCGCCCAAGTCTATAATTTCTTTACGAAAATTCTTTACCACACTTTTAAGCCGATCCGTTCCGATGTGCGGCTTCGCGTCATACAGAATTTTCCCGGGCGCGCCCTTGTCCGCCAGTTCGAGGAACACCTTGCGGCACAGCGGGTCCTTGATGCCCGTGGTCAGCTTGCCGTCAGAGAAAGTTCCCGCGCCGCCCTCGCCGAACTGCACGTTGGAGTTTTTATCGAGTCTGCGGGTTTGCCAAAAGCGTTGGACATCGGCGGCGCGGCGGTCGGCGTCCCGGCCGCGCTCCAGCACGATGGGCCTGAGTCCGGAACGCGCCAAAGTCAGCGCCGCGAAAATACCGGACGGCCCGAAGCCCGCTACCACCGGGCGCAGAGGGCTTGTCCTGCGGAGCTCCGGCTCCGGGAAAACAATCGGATCGGCCTTGGAAACTCTGGGCGAACCGCTTTTCGCGAACCACTTTTCATCTCCAAAGCGCAGTTCAACTTCCGCGTTGTACACGAAAAAAATGTCGTCTTTTTTGCGTGAATCGACGGCCTTTTTTGTTACGCTTACGGACAGGATATCGCTCTCCGCGCACCGCAGCAGCTTGGCCGCGCTTCTTCGCAACGCGCCGCTGTCCGCGTCAAGGGGGATTTTTATTTCGGTGAGTTTAAGCATGATGATGACGATACCTTTCAAATTTCAAGCATAGCCGCGCTTCTTCCCGCCAGCCGTCCCGACGACCACGCCCATTGCAGGTTGTACCCGCCGCACCCGCCGTCAACGTCGAGCAACTCGCCGCAGGCGTAAAGGTTCTCGATTTTACGCGACATCATCGTGGCGCTGTCGAAGCCGTCAAGAGCGCCGCCGCCCGCCGTCACCTGCGCCTCCGCAAAACCGTTGACGCCTTGTACATCAATGGATTTGCCTTTTATCTCGTTGGAAAGCGCGAGAATTTGCGGCGTCGTGAGCTTCCCCGCCGGATCGGTGAGCTTATAGGGCAAAACGCCCTTGCATACAGCTTGCGCGAGCCGTTTCGGCAGCACGCCGGTGAGCAGATCCTCAATCGCGAGGGAGGGATCGCGTCGCGTGGTTTCGGCGATAAAGTCAGTGGCTTCGCTCCGTGTAAGCGCGGGAATCATACACAAAACGGCGGTGCATCGCTCCTTTTTTGAGCCGTTTTGCCAAGCGGATACAACACGGCTGACCTCCATGGCGGCAATGCCTGAAAGGCCGTAGTCCGTAAACAAAATCTCGCCCGAGGATTCATCCGCACACCTGCCGCCGATATGAATCTCAATACCCGCGCTGACCCGAATGCCCTTGAGCGGCCTTGTGAACGCGGAGTCTGCCCTGATTTGCACGAGCGACGGGAAAACATCGGTCACCCTGTGTCCCAGGGCGGCCAGCAGCTGATAGCCGCTTCCGTCAGAGCCGTGAGCGGGGGAGGCGCGGCCACCTGTGGACAGAATCAGCCGCGCGGCTTCATAATCGCCGTTCAGCACAAAGCGGCCGCCGGATTTTTCGGCCGAGCTTACGGGTGTGTCACAGATCATTTCGACATTCAGCCGCCGCGCCTCGAAGCGCAGAGCGTCCACGACGGAGGCGGCCGTGCCGCTCATCGGGTAGACGCGGCCCTCGCCGTCGCTGACCGTCAGAAGCCCCATTGAGCGAAAAAAATCGAGGTTGCTTTTCACGGAGTACACATTTATCGCGTGCCGGACAAAATCGGGCGCGTTGTAGTTCTTTTCGGAGGCGTGAAAGTTCGTCATGTTACAGCGGCCGTTGCCTGTGGCTAACAGCTTTTTGCCGGCGCGCGGCAGCTTCTCAAGCACGGCAACGCGTAGGCCGGGAGCCGTCCGCTTGGCCTCAATCGCCGCGCAGAGTCCCGACGCGCCGCCGCCGGCAACGATTATATCATAGTTCTTCATTTGACTTCTGCCGTGTAAACCAGTTCAAACTGTCCGCCCTTTACAAGCCGCTGAATGCCCTCTTTTTCGGAGATATCATCTTTTCTGTCGCGGTTGTCGTTCACGCCGAACCACGGCTCAATGCAGACATACGGTGCGCCGGGCTTTGCCCAAATGCCTAAAAATGGGACGTCGCCGAAGGTGAACCGCACGGTACGGTCATGGTTCCGGCTTTTCAGCGTCACGGCTTTGGACGTAAGCCCGGACAGGATCAGCGCATCGTCGTTGAAGATGTCCCCGGTGATCACGATCTCGCGTCCGTCGCCGGGAACTGGCGTTCTGTCAGGCAGGCGCAGGGCGTCATCCGCGCCGATGGTTTCGGTGAGGAGCGTTTCGGTTTCGTCGAACACCAGCGAGTAGCCGAGCTCGCAGTTAAAGCCGGGATGCCCGCCGATGGAAAAATACATGTCGCCGTCATTCTTGTTCACGACCGTGTGAGTTGCCGTAAGGGAGCGGCCGTTTAGTTCGAATCTGACATAAAGCTCGAACTCAAACGGATATTGCGTCCGAGTTTCATCGCTGCTTTTCAAAAGAAACACCGCCGCGTTACCCTGCTGTGAAACAGCCTCGAACGGCATTTCACGCGCGAAGCCGTGCTTGGCCATTTTGTATTCAGTTCCGTTGTAACGGTAGCTGTCGTCCATCAGGCGGCCAACGATGGGGAACAAAATCGGGGAACGCCCGGACCAGATTTCCTCGCGCCCCTGCCATAAAAACTCATGGCCGTCGGTCTTGTCGCGGATGGAGTAGAGTTCCGCGCCGAGGCCGCTTATTTCCGCTGTCAGAAATTCGTTTTCGATTTTTACTATCATGATTATGATCCATCCTTTATTAAAGTTTTCGCGAAAGTTTTATTGTATTATATGCTATTATCAACATAAAAGCAAGCAAAAAAGATATCAGCCAGGTAAAAAGTAGGGCGCGACGCCCCGGCGCGCCGAAAAAAATGTTGATTAACGGCGTACCGGGAACGTCGCGCCGAAAAAACGTTGATCAACGTCGCGCCCTATATCCTCTTCTATTTTATGCAAAAAAAAATCTTGAACTCCGGCAAATAAAATTGTATAATGATCTCATACAGTGTATAGGGGGTATTGATCATGAAAAAAGTTTTTTTGCTGACTTTAATATTCGCGTTGCTGATCCCGCTTGCCTCATGCTCCGGCGGCGGCGACTCTCCCGCCACGCCGACGGCGGGAGAGAATACAACGGCGGAGACAGAAACATACGCGGACGCGCCGCTCGAAACATACGTTGAGACGGAAACGGAAACGCTAATAGAACCTGCAACCGAGGCTCCGACGGCAACAACAACTACCGCTGTGCCGTCTGCGACATCAACCACAAAGCCGGCAGTCTCATCTGCAACAACCGGCAACGCCATCGGTACGACGACAACCACAAAACTGGCAGCACCAGCCACAACAACTACGGCAACCACGAAGCCTGTGACGCCGGATTTTGGCCCGAAGCGAAACGATATCGTGGCGCTGACAAATAAGGAGCGCACGAAAGCAGGTTTTTCGGTGCTGACGGCGGACAACGCGCTCATGGCGGCGGCGCAGATACGCGCGGAGGAATGCGCGAGGCTGAATGAGCTTAAAGTGAACGCTCAGGGGCAGCATCTGCGCCCGGACGGTTCCAGGTGGACGACCGTGCTGACCGGCAATTACATGTCGTGGGCCGAGAACATCGGTCAGGGTTACGCGATGCCTCAGAGCATGATGGGCATGTGGATGGGTTCAAAGCCGCACAGGGACAGTATTCTCAAGCCGGGCTTTACGATGATCGGAACCGGTTATGCGCAGGCGGCGGACGGAACGCATTACTGGGTGCAGATCTTCGCCAGTTACTAATTGTAAGGATGAATGATTTGTGTTTCTGAAAAAATGGATGTCCTATCTCAGCGACGGCGCGAAGCTGAACAAAATCGCCATGCCCGGCTCGCACAACGCGGGCAGCTACGGCATGACAGCGATGGCCTGCTGCCAGGACGGCACGCTTTACGATCAGGCGGCGATGGGCGTGCGCCATTTCTGCATCCGGCTCAACACGGACAGAAAGGGCAGGATCGCGCTGAGTCACGGTGTCGCGAAAGGCAGACCCTTTGCGGAAGCGTTGGCCGACATGCGCAAAGCCATGGACGACTGCCCGGCGGAGTTCTTTATTTTTGACATACGGGAATATTACCCGACATCCTACGGGCCGGTGAAGCTGACGTCAAGAGCCGACCCGAAAGAGGTCAGCCGCATGATCGCGGAGGCGCTCGCGCCTGAAAAGTACGCGCTTCACGAATTTGGCCATATTTCGGACGTGACCATGGGCGGCATACGCCGCGCGGGCAAGCGTTATATGATCATCAACTACGGGGCCGCGTATGAATACAGCGTGGACTGCGAGCAGATTTTGCCCTGGGAGGCGAAACTCCACGGCTTGGAAACAGAGAAGTTCATAAAAGAGATCACAAAGCAGTTTGACAACCATCAGACGCAGGGAATATACTGGTTCCAGACGCAGCAGACCGCAGGCTTCGGCACGGAGCTTGGTCTGAAAACGCCGCGGAAAATGGACGCGATGCAAAGGCCGTTTTATCCGCGGCTGATAGAGTCGATCGCCGCGAATCCGTTTTATCTCGGCAACGCGAATGTGATATCGGGCGATTTTATGACGGCGGATGACAGGAAGGCGAAGCTGATTGTGGGATTGAACCTCAACAAAGGCATCGTTCGGGATGATTGCAAAGAGGAATTTTCAAGAAATATTCTAAGGGGAGATTGATTATGAAAATACTCGTAACCGGCGGCGCCGGATTCATCGGAAGCAACTTTATTTTCTACATGCTTGACAAGTACCCGGACGTGAACGTGGTCTGCCTGGACGCGCTGACCTACGCCGCGAAACTCAGGACGCTTGACAGGGCGATGGGCGACCCGCGATTCAAGTTCGTGAAGGGCGACATCACGGACAGGGAAGCGGTGTTCGCGCTTTTCGAGCAGGAACGTTTTGACAAGGTTGTCAACTTTGCGGCGGAAACCCATGTGGATAACGCCATCGCTGGCCCGGAAATTTTTCTCACAACGAATATTTTAGGCACGCAGGTTTTGATGGACGCGTGCCGCCGCTTCTCGGTGAGCCGATTTCACCAAATTTCCACCGACGAGGTGTACGGTGACCTGCCGCTGGACAGGCCAGACCTGCTGTTCACGGAGGAGAGCCGCATCGTCACGTCAAGCCCGTATTCCGCGTCGAAAGCGGCGGCCGACCTGCTCGCGCTGTCCTACCACAGGACTTACGGCCTGCCGGTGACGATCTCGCGCTGCTCGAACAATTACGGCCCGTACCAGCACCCGGAAAAGCTGATCCCGCTGATGATTTCCCGCGCGCTGGACGACCGCAAGCTGCCTGTATACGGGAAAGGTGTAAATGTACGGGATTGGCTGTTCGTGACGGACCACTGCGCCGCCGTCGATCTGATCCTGCAAAGCGGCAGGCCCGGCGAGGTGTATAACATAGGCGGATCCTGCGAAAAACGTAATATCGACGTCGTGCGTGTGATCCTGCAAAAGCTTTCAAAGGGCGAGGAACTGATCGAGTATGTGGCGGACCGCGCCGGGCACGACCTGCGCTACGCCATTGACGCGTCGAAGATAAAACGCGAGCTTGGCTGGGAACCGACGGTTGATTTTGAGCGCGGCATGGACGCGACGGTGAAGTGGTATGCGGAAAACCAGAATTGGCTGAAAGAGCTGTAGACATAAACCGGAAACCGAAATGTCAGTGAGGTATACTGAATGAAAAAAAACGACATCTACCTGGGGATCGACGGCGGCGGCAGCAAAACCACAGCCATTGCCGTGAATAGCCTTGGCGAGATTCTGGCCCGCGAGGTTGGCGGGAGCATCAACTATTATTCAAACGAGCTGGCCGTAACGCGCACGAACATGACTGAGATTTTGGAACATATCGCCGAAAAAACAGGTGTGCGCGAGTACAAGGGCGCGTTCATTGGTATGTCCGCGCTGAACAGGCGGGCGACGGAGGAGGAGCTTGAAAGGTTCGCGGGCGGCGTCATCGCGGCTGAACATATCGGCATGGACAGCGACCTGTACGTTGCGATGGAGACGCTGCTGACCGGCGGCTCCTGCGCCGTCGTCATAAGCGGTACAGGCTCTATGGCCATTGCGCGTGACGGCGGCGGGCGGATCACGACGGCGGGCGGCTGGGGGTATCTCCTCGGCGACGAGGGCAGCGGCTACGCGATTTCGCTGGCAGGCATCCGCGCCGGGATACGCGGCTTTGAAAGCTCCGGCCCGGCGACGGCGCTGACTCAGGCGTTACGCGGCTTTTATAAAACCGACGACCTGTACAAACTGATCGACATGTTTTACGACCCGCCGATGGATCGTAGCTCGATCGCCCAGTTTGTGCGCGAGGTTCGCGCCTGCGCTGAAAGCGGCGACAGCGTCGCGGGACAGCTCATAGCGTCGTCGGCGGACGATTTGGCTGAAACAGCGATGTCGGTTCTGCGGCATGTGGAAGATGACGCGCCCATCGGGCTGTGGGGCGGCGTGTTCCAGCATACCCCCATGTTTACCGGGAGATTTACAGAAAATCTGGCGCGGCACGACAAAAGAAACGTGTTTCTGCTGCGTTATCCGCCGGAAATCGGCGCGGTATTCGCGGCGTATAAGCTGTGCGGCGTGGAGCTGACCAGTGCGATGCTGGACAATATAAATGCACATATATAATGTAATATAAGGAGAATAAAGCATGATCTTTTCAACCCCGCAAAAAACCAAAGACCTGCGTGACGCGCCGCCCCTAAGCGGCACGCCCAAGGTATCACTGCCCGAAAATGAGAGGGAATTGGCGCAGCGCATTCTGCTTGATTACGGCGTCGAATGCGGCGCTGGGGGCACAATTACACTGTCCTGCGAGCATGAAAACAGCCGGCTCATGACGTATGTCGAGGAAAGCCGCGCGGTCACGGACGAAAAGTACGTGATCAGGTCGCGCGAAACAAAGCAGGGACTGAGCGTTGAAATCGTGTACGGCGGCAGGCGCGCGCTGTATTACGCGCTTCACGAAATCGCCCGGCGGATCAAGGCTGACCGGCTGTTCATCGGCGAAATCGAGGATTATCCGCTTTTTTCCAGACGCGGATATATCGAGGGATTTTACGGTCAGCCCTGGACTTTTCCGCAGCGCAGGGACATGCTCAGGCTCATGTCCGCGCACCGCATGAATACGTATTTTTACGCGCCGAAAGACGACGAGTACCACCGTGACAAGTGGCGTGAGCTGTACCCCAGCGATCAACTGGATTCCCTGCTTGATATCATTCGGACGGCGGAGGAATGCTTTGTTGATCTGTGGTTCTGCATCGCTCCGGGACTCAGCATGATTTATTCGAGCGAGGATGAATTCAGCGCTTTAATGGGCAAACTCAAACAGCTTTACGGGATCGGGGTACGGCGGTTCGGCCTGCTTTTGGACGATATTCCCGCGCAGCTCCAGTACCCGGAGGACATCGAAAGGTTCGGCGGCGAAACGGTCAACGCGCACATTTACCTGGCGAACCGGGTGTACGACGAGCTGAAAGCCCTTGACCGCGCCGCCGAGCTGACGGTCTGTCCGCGCCAGTACCACGGCCGTGGCGACGAGTATTTCATCTCGAAGCTGGGACAGGGGATTGAGCCGGACGTGAACCTCTTCTGGACGGGCAGGAACATCTGCTCACAGGAGATAACCGTGCCCGAGGCCATGAAGTTCATCGACGCAACAAGGCACCGACCGCTGTACTGGGACAACTTCCCTGTGAACGACGCGGAGATGTTCAACGAGATGCATTTGGGATACATACAGGGGCGCGAGCCGGAGCTGTACAGGTACTCCGCCGGGCTGATCTCAAACTGTATGGAGTTCTGCGAAGCCTCGAAGATACCGTTGCTGACGGTGGCCGGCTATCTGTGGAACCCGGTGGGATATGACCCGCTCGCGTCATGGGATTACGCGCTGAAAACGGTCGTCGGCGAAGAATTCGGGACGTTCAAGTTTTTCGCCGAGCATCTGCTGACCTCATGCCTGCACGCGTCAACCTCGCCGATGCTCAACGAGGCGCTTTCGTCGGCGCGTTCGGCGCTCCAGACCGGGAACGCGGCCGGCGCGGCGGATATACTGCGAGAGTACATCGACAATGTTGACGAATGCTGTGCCTTATTGAGAAATCGCAAGGGCGAAAAGCTTTACGCTGAGCTTTCACGCTGGGCGGAGAAGTTTTTCCTGTGCGCGGAGGTTTTGAACCTGTGCTACGGCTTTTTCTGTACGCAGGACGTGGAAACGGGGCGGGCGATGCTCCAAAAAATGGAGGAGTACAACCGGATGCCCGAGACGCTGACCGATTTTTCGCTGCGCGAAACGGTTGATACGCTGGCGCGGGGTTTGCAATAATTTGTATGTTTTCCAACCCCTCCGGCACGCAGTGCCGGAGGGGTACAACTACAAAACACAACAAAATATTACATCAACGCAAAGGTCAAAAACAATAAAAATTCACATTAAAAATAACGGAGGAATATTCTACAAATGAAAAACGCTGTGATTCTCTGTGCCGGTGAGGGCACAAAATTCTGGCCCTACGCGTCGGTACGCTGCAAGGTGATGATGCCGATATCGAACAAACCCATCGTCGCGTATTCCGTGGACGCGCTTGTGGAAATGGGTTTCGAGAACATTGTGATCGTCGGCAACCGTTTTATCGAGGAGATTGTTGCATATTTCCGCGACGATACGCGCGTGAAAGTGATCGCGGACGACAAGCCCAAAGGCACGGCCTTTTCCCTGCTGAAAGCCCGTGATCTGGTGGACGGCGACTTTTTGGCGCTGCATGGCGACACGATCGCCGCGCCGGAGGACTTGCGCGCGCTCGCGGACACGTTTACTTCGTCCGGGGAAAATACCGCACTGGTCGACGTGATCCGTGACAGGACGGGCGATGTGATCGGCTGTGACCTGAGTGACGGTTGCGTCAGCGGGATACTCGGTCATCCGCGCGGGAAAATTACGCACTTTTTCGGCGGCTTTGCGCTGAAGCACAGCTTTTTTGATTCACTGAAATTTAGCTCGAACCGCTTCCGCAGCACAGAGGTCGGCATGATGGTGCCGGTTGAGAGCTACCTCGAAAGCGCCCTCGAGGAGGAGATGCGGCGCGGTATGAAGCTTTTGGCCGTCGAGGCGAAACAGCGTGTCTTTGACATCGACAAGCCCTGGCACGTCCTTGACGCGAACAGCGAAATCAACAGCAGAAGATGCGGCGCGCTGACGAAAAATGAGCTTGCGCAGGGCGCGTCCATCGACCCGACGGCGGTGATCGGCGGCTTCGTGAAACTGGGCAAAAACTCCACAATCGGCAAAAATGTGATCATCGAGGGAAACATCATCGTCGGCGACAATACCGAGATCAAAAACGGCGCGATCGTCAGCGGGGATGTTGTCATCGGCGACGAATGCAAAATACGCAACGCCTGCTTCATCGAGGGCGCCACCACCATCGGCAACGAGTGCATCGTCAGCCACGCGGCGGAGGTTGACGGCGTGATCCTCGACCGGGTCTATCTTTACCATTATATGGAATGGGGCGGCATTATTGGCACGAACACCGACCTGGGCGCCGCGACGGTTTGCGGCAGCCTGCGCTTCGACGACTTCATCACCATGCAGAAAGTCAAAGGGCGCAGGGAGTTCCACCGGGGCAGCGGCGACGCGGTTTTTCTGGGCGACTACTGCCGCACGGGCGTCAACGCGATTTTGATGCCGGGCGTGAAAGTCGGCGTCTACAGTGTTGTCGGGGCGGGGGTCACGCTGAACAAGGATGTGCCGGACCGCACGCTGATCTACAACGAGCAGACACTTGTCGAGAGGACGTGGGGGCCGGAGAAATACGGATGGTGAGCGCGGCTTTGCTGCGAATTGAGAATTGTTGACGGGACTATCGCCCCGTACCCCATTATATTTGGCTGTTAGGAAACGCGGTGCGTTAAAATGTAGGGCGTGACGTCTCGGCACGCCGCACTTATTAAGCATTTTGACTACATCCAAAAAAGAAATTTATGCAAATGTACAGAGAAATATTAAAAAACAGTTAAGAAATCCTATAAGCTATTGCAAATATCGTTGAATTGCCTTACAATAAATCATGTAAGTTCTATTTTTGTATAAATTTTGAAAAGGAGATTATTAAAATGAAGAAAGGGACAAAATCAAGGCTCTGCGTTGCTCTGGCCGTATTGATGGCGCTCGCGGCTGTACCCGCGCTGATGTTTGGTTCTTCCGCGGCGGCTCCTGTGCCTAGGGAGGAGCCGATAGCGGCTGAGAACATCGGGGCGGTGTCAGGGGACTACAACTACGATGTCATCAGCGAAGCGGCAAAAACCTGTAAGATTACGCTATACACCGGGATGTCCGGCACAGTGACGATCCCCGACAAAATCGACAGTAAGTATACAGTGACAGCAATCGGCGAAAAGGCGTTTTCAGCCACTAATCTTACAAGCGTGGTAATTCCGGGAACGATGGAGGTCATTGCAAAGGACGCGTTTTATAACTGTCCGAACCTGAAAGAGATTACGATTCCTAAGGGCGTCATAGAAGTCGGCGCCAATGCTGTAGGCTTTACCCACGTTAGCGGGGCTTACGCCAAGATAGCCGGTTTCAAGATCTTTACGTATGATTATACCGCGGGCGCAAAATACGCGTCGACTTACGGTTTCGCGCTGGATTATCTGGACGGCGGCGATAATGAGGCAACGTCAATCTCCATAACTCCCGCGACAGTTGCGCTTGATGTAAGCGATGCCGCCAAAGTCTCAGCGCAGCTTAACGCGGCCTTTATTCCGGCAAGCGTGTCAAACCAAGTCGTTCGCTGGAAGTCAAGCAACGAGAACGTAGCCTATGTCGGTCAGGACGGCGTCGTCCACGGCGTAAACAACGGAACCGCCACGATCACGGCGACCTCCGCGAACAGCCTGAAAACCGCTACTCGCACGGTTACGGTGACGGGCGGAACGGTAGCCGCAACCGGCGTCAAGTTCACGTTCGTCAATGACACAGAAATTATTGTCAGAAGAACCTATCGTTATGAGGTCAAGTTTGAGCTTACGCCCGCCGACACGACCGAAGCTGTGACCATAACGGCGTCTCCAACGGGTTTCATCTCCCAGCCGGAGAAAGACACCACGAACGGCAAATATTATTTCACGGCCGATGCGGTTGGCATAGCTACGCTTACCATAAAGGTGGGGGACGGCGCAGGCCCCAAAACGGCCACCATCAAGGTCAATGTACAGAATCCGATAGCGGTTACCGGCGTGAAATTCACATATGCCGGCGCTGACGGAGCCGGATTTTACATTGATTACGGCAACCAATACGCGATCAAGGTTGAAACGATCCCTTCAAACGCGACGAACCAAAATGTAACGCTGTCATCGTCGGATGAAAATATCGCGAAGTTTAACGTAACCAAGCTTAATTTGGCGGACGCGGCCGCTGTGGCCGCCGGCCGGCTGATTCCGGGATTCAACGGCACGGCCAAGATAACGGTGACGACCGAAGATGGCAACAAAACAGCAACGGCGACGGTTATCACGAGGGGCAACACCGCCACAGTACCGGTCACTAAGGTCGAACTGACCCCCGCGACTTTGAACTTGAATTACAAGGACGCGGCGACTCTTGAGGCAAAGGTCACGCCGGATCACGCGACGAACAAAAAGGTTACGTGGAAAAGCGACAACGTGAAAATCGCGACCGTGGACGAAAACGGTAAAGTGACGGCTGTCGGCGCGGGTACGGCGAAGATCACCGCGACGTCCGCCGCCGATTCGACGAAAAAGGCTGAGTGCACGGTAACGGTCAAGATGCAATGGTGGCAGTATATCGTGTCGTTCTTTGCGATGCTGCTGGGGATACAATATTAGAATATTGGCACTAAATAAACAGGGCAGGTTCAAAACCCGCCCTGTTTTTCCATCTGCAATTCCTAATTCCTAATCAATAAAAACCCGCCACCCGAATTCATCCGGCAGCTCGCCCAGTTGTATGCCCGTAACCGTGTCGTAAAGCTTCTGGCTCAGTTCGCCGATGCCGCCGTCCTGAATCGTCATAACGTCGTCCTTATAGCGCAGCTTGCCGACCGGGGAGATAACGGCGGCCGTACCCGTGCCGAAAACCTCCTCCAGCGTGCCGCCGGCCTGTGCCGTGAGCAGCTCCTCGACAGACACCTTGCGCTCCTCCACGGTGATGCCCCAAGATCTGCAAAGCTGTATGACGGAATCGCGCGTGATGCCGGGCAGGATGCTGCCGCTTAACTCCGGCGTCACGATTTTTCCGGCGATCTTGAAGAAGATGTTCATCGCGCCGACTTCCTCGACGTATTTGCGCTGGGCGCCGTCGAGCCAAAGTACCTGCGAAAATCCCTCGTCGTGGGCCTTGACCTGCGCAATGAGACTGGCCGCGTAGTTGCCGCCTGCCTTGGCGAAGCCCATGCCGCCCTTGACCGCGCGGACATAATCGTCCTCGATCCAGATGCCGACGGGGGCCAGGCCGCTGTCATAGTACGCGCCGCTGGGGGAGAGGATGATGATAAACATGTAGGATTTGGACGGAGCTACGCCCAAAAACTCGTCAGTCGCGATGATAAAGGGGCGTATGTAGAGCGACGTGCCCGGCGCGGTGGGGATCCAGTCCTCGTCTACCTTGACGACGGCTTTCACGGCCTGCACGAAATCCTCCTCCGGGACGCGCGGGATGACGAGCCTGTCGTTTGAGGCGTTTGTCCGCCTGGCGTTCATGTCGGGGCGGAAGAGGCAGGCCTTGCCGTCCGCGCACCTGTACGCCTTGAGTCCCTCAAACATTTCCTGGCCGTAATGGAAAACCATGGTAGCGGGGGAGAGCGACAGGTTCGCGAAAGGGACGACTCTGGGGTCGTGCCAGCCCTTGTCCTGCGCGTAGTCCATGACGAACATGTGATCCGTGAACAGCTTCCCGAAGCCCAAGGGCTCTCCGGAGGCGGGCTTTTGCTTCGGAGACGTCGTTTTTTCGATTCTGATGTTTAACATACTTCTTACCTCCGTTTCAAATTATAAAAAATATTATAACATTTTTGAGGGAGGAATGCAAGAAAAATTTTTTGTTCGTGCGCTTGAAAGAAAAGCTTAACAATGTTGGCGATATGACGTATATTAGAAATACAGATGGTGGCGTGGCTGATAGATGGTACGCCTCCGGAACAAACAGCTTAAAAGAATAAGACGCCGACCTTGAAAGTTGGTATACATAATACTGTTAAAAACCCCCTAAGCATGTCGGTCAGAGCAATTGAGCCGCCACTTTTTTCGGCTTTTTGTAGGCGCGATTTGCTTTGCGGCCCTCAACAGCCCATACAAAAAACACCTTGTAAAATGTAAAATATTATGCTAAAATGATGGTATTACATAAGAAAGGTGGAAACCTGATGAAACACCATGCTGCGGGGATCAGAAAACTGGGATGCGTGTTGCTGGCACTCTGGCTGGCGGCGGGGGCGCTTGCGCCGCTTGCTGCGGCGTTTAGCGGCGACATCGGCGCGGACATTATCGCGAAAACCAGCCAAACGGCGGTTGACCTGGAGGCGGAGGGCATTGTGCTGCTGAAGAACGAGGACGACCTGCTTCCGCTGGCGGGCAAAAAGCTCAACATTTTCGGTTCCGGTTCCGTGAGCCCTTTCTATGGCGGCGCGGGCTCCGGGGCGATCACGTCCGAGAATCCCGTCTCGTTCTACGGCGCGCTGGATGCCGAAGGAATCTCTTGCAACGCGGAACTGCGGAAGATCTATGAGGCGAACGACAGCCAGATTCGGGCTCCCAAGACCGACAGCACGCAGATCAATAATTTGCTGTCACTGGCCTTTTTCCAGAACACGATTAAAGAGATGCCGGTCAGTAAGTTGACGGACAAGATCATGCAAAACGCGCGGGCGTATTCGGAAACGGCGCTGATTATGATCAGCCGCACGAGCGCTGAGGGCAAGGACCACAGCGCGGACACGCTGCGTCTGAGCGGCGCGGAAAAGGCGCTGGTCGAAAAAGTTGCCGCTGCGTTCCCTCAGGTGGTGGTGCTGTTCAATATCGGGAACATCATGGAGATGGGCTGGCTGGATGACTATGACAGCATCAAGGCGGCCGCGATTATATGGATACCCGGCGAGTTCGGGATGACAGCTGTGGCGCGGATGTTAAGCGGCCAAGTGAATCCCTCCGGCAAACTGGCAGATACGATTTCCTACAATATTGACGACCATCCGTCGAGCGCGTGCTTCGGCGATTATGCCTACAACGGCGGCGGGAACTACGTGGAATATATCGAGGGCATCTATGTCGGGTACCGCTACTTCGAAACTTTCGCGAAAGAGCGGGTGCAGTACCCGTTTGGCTACGGGCTTTCGTACACTGGCTTTAAGCAGACCCTGTGCAGCCACAGTGTCAGCGGCGGCAAGGTTACGCTGAAAGCCGAGGTGAAAAACACCGGCAAAACAGCCGGGAGAGATACCGTGCAGGTGTACTATAGCGCGCCGTACACAAAAGGCGGCATCGAGAAGAGCGCGATCGAGCTTGGCGGCTTCGCTAAGACGAAGCTGCTGAAGCCCGGCGAGAAGCAGACCGTCACCGTAACGTTCAATATCAACGACATGGCCTCCTACGATCAAGCCGGGCGCGAGGCCTGGGTGCTCGAAAAGGGCGCCTACGAGATCATCCTCGGCAAGGACGTGCGCACGCACATCGACAGCTTCACTTATACAAATAAAAAAGATGTTGTAATCAGTAAAGACCCCGTGACCGGGACGGAGATCAAAAACCTGTTCGGCGACGTGTACAGCGGCTTCCCCGTTCTCTCGCGAGCGAACCCCGAGGACCTGCCCGAGGCGCGGAACCTCACGGCGACCGACGCGGTCAAGAACGCGGACAAGTGGCCTGAGCCTGCGAAAACAGGCGCCGTGCCGAAGCTGGGGGTGCGCTACGACAAGGCGATCACTTTACAGGATGTCTATAAGGACAGCAACAACGACGAGCTTTGGGACAGGTTCCTTGACCAGTTGACCCTGCAAGAGATGACGATGCTCGTGATCAACGGCGGGTATGAGACACATGGCGTGCCGCGTCTTGGGATTCCCCACACGATGGACAACGATGGCCCGTCGTCGGTGAAAGGCCGCAACGGCCTGCTCTATACCGACTCCGGGACAGCCTACCCCTGTGAGACGGCGATTGCCTGCACATGGAACTTCGAGCTGGCCGAGCAGATGGGTAAAAGCGTCGGGATTGAGGCGCGCGACATCGGCACGGACGTTTGGTATGCCCCGGGGGCGAATATCCACCGCAACCCGTGCGGTGGCCGTAATTTTGAGTACTTCTCCGAGGACCCGCTTCTTTCCGGCAAAATGGCCTCCGGCATTGTCGGCGGCGCGAAAGCCGAGGGGCTTGTGACGACGATCAAGCACTTTGTCCTCAATGACCAGGAGGCCAACCGCAACGGAATCTTCACTTGGGCGGACGAACAGGCGATGCGCGAAATTTACCTCAAGGCCTTTGAGATACCGCTGAAAGAGACGAAGGCCGCCGGGGTGATGTCGGGCTACAACCGGCTGGGTACGGTCTGGTGCGGCGCGAGCTCCGTGCTGCTGAATGACCTTCTGCGCAAAGAATGGGGCTTTGTGGGCTTTGTGGTATCGGACTTTTCGTCGAACTTTACCGGCACCGGGTATATGAGCCCGGTTCTGGCGGTGTATAACGGCAACGACACGATATTGGCCGGCATCAACCTCCTCGTTATCCCCTCGCATTTTCTCGCGGTTCAAGTGGCCTACCTGCGTGACCCGGTCGGCTTCGGCGCCGCGTTGCGCGTTGCCTGCAAAAACATCTGCGTCATGAAGATGCAGTCCCGCGCTTTCCTCCGCCCGGAACTGACCTATGACGATTCACTCCTCAATGCGCTGACCACGCCGGACGAGTGGAGCTTCACCTTTCCCTACACAGTCTCGGTTTTCCGCTTCGCCTTGGCAAATGTCGCGGACGCGTTCTTGTGGTTCTTGCGGGTGTTGTTCTGATTTTTATACGGAATTCAAGGCTGAGTCAAGGTGTATTCATGTTAATGAACAAAAATTTTGTTTTTGCACCACGTAACCGCCCAATGCCCTTTCAGCTATGAAGCCACCCCTCCTGTGCTGTAATGAACGCACAGGAGGGGTGAAAACATGGGAGCGAAGATCGAAAGCGTATGAAAAACTGCGGAAAGGCTTTTACACAGGAACGCAAAAAGGTGGGTAATCGGTACAAGAGTTTAATCTCTTCGGGTCTAATTCCCCGCCGATCTGCGGCGAGACTTGCAAACCAATAGCAGAAAGAGTAAAATAGGAGAAAAAGCTAAAGGTGAGCGAATACATACACAAGTCGCACAAAGATATCGACATGGAGCACACGGATCACTTTTTTGACTCGTTTCCGATCATCACGGCGAACGGAGCGGCGCTCCGGCAGCGCGAAAGCCTTATGTGACAAGGGCTATTGCTCGCCCAACTGTTTTATGTAAACTTCAACCCAAATTCTTCCCCTAAACATCCTGTGATTTCATTGGGAGCCAGTTCCTTTATAAATATGATCTCTTCGCTCTCGAATTCCTTATAAACATTTCCGTCAATGGTTTTTCTTCCTGTTTTTGTTTTTATCGCTATCATCAAATCCTTGTTGAAAATAGAATCCGGGTGCTTTTCGCAGTAAAACGACGGCATGACATAATCTATATCAAGCTGTTTTTCGGCGGTAAATCCGAACATGTCACGCCATTCGCCCTTGTACAGCTCCTCAAGCACGGTGCCGTAAAAACCGTCAGTGCGCAAGCGGTAGGTCTCGCCGAACTGGCGGAATTCCTCCAAAAAGCGAAAGGGTATGGGGTGGCGCGGGGCGATGGTTCCAACCCCCGCGTCGCAGAGAAAGGTTTCTCTGCCTGGGCAGGAGGCAAGCAGAACCCTGTGACGGCGCATGGGTATTTCCGTTTCGTTGCGAAGAAACCTCGCCATATAACTTTCCACCTTGAATCCCAGCTCCGTGAGCAGGCGGGCGTAAAGGCAGTTCAGCTCAAAGCAGTAGCCGCCGCGCCCGTTTACGATCATCTTTTCAAACAGACTGTCCGCGTCCAGTTTAAGCGGCAGGCCGTTTATGATGTCGATATTTTCATACGGTATCCTTGTCACGTGCGCGTATTGTATACGATTGAGCAAGTCCGCGCCGAGGGGCGGGACTTCGCTGTAATCAAGTCCCAGCCGCTTAAAGTATCTGTTGATGAATTCGTTCACGCAGCAACACTCTTTCATTTAGTATAATTATATCAAACAATCTCTTATTTGCCGTATTGCGTCTGACGACAGTTCCAATATATAATTCCAGACAGCCTGAAACCACTCGGCGGCTCTCTCAAAGAAATTCAAGGACGGCTGCGTGATCGGGCGGAGGTCAATCTCCTCACGGTACTCGTAAATGAGATCTTCACCCCTCTTGGTAAATTCCTTTATGGCACGGTATGTCATCCCATTCTCGCCAAATACCGCCGCAACGCCTCCATTATCCGTAGTCACATATTGAACAGCGCCTACTCTGTTTAAGTTGTTATAGCCGCTTAATCCTTTTTTTACCCCGAGAGTTACGTCTTGCGTATCGGCCTCCCAACTGCTGCCGCTTGTGTAAACGGCGGCTTTGGGACGTACATGATCCGCGAATTTTCTTCCCGTCGAATCGCTTTGGCCGTGGTGCCCGACCTTCAGAAAATCAACCGTACCGCCAATTTGCGCATACACGCCAAGCTCCTTGCTCTCCGTAACCATATCGGCCGCAAGGAGCGCTTTGAAGCCGCCGGCCTCAACCAGCTGGCACAGCGAGTCCGGATTAGTCGAGCCGCCCGTCAACGGCGCCCCGTTCAAAAGAGTGACCTTCATGCTTCCCAGTGAAAGCTCAAGATTGTCAAGACCGTCCTGAACGATTTCAATTCCACCGCTCTCACAGCCCGCTATAAATTCACGGTAATAAACGCTCCCGAACAAGCCGTCCCGGTCTTGATTTACCTCGCGCTTCACATACCCCTTGCCCACCGTAATATCGGGACAGCTTAAAATATATTTGAATCCGCCCATGTGGTCAATGTGCGAGTGGGTGCCTATAACGAAATCCAAGTGCACGTTTTCACAGCCCGTCAGGCGCCTTAGGTAATCTACGATATACGGGCCGCGTCCGGGTTCTCCCGCGTCGATTAAAGCGTAGCGTCCGCCGCTTTCAAGAATAACGGCGTCCTCCCAGCCCGTATTGAGAACATGGATGCGGCCCAGTTCGGCTCCGATATCCTCCTGAAGATTTTCCTCCGCAGTTGCTAAAAGCGGGAATGCCAAACACAACAGCAGCATTCCGATCAAAACAGAGAACAGCAATCTTTTTATGAACTTTTTCATTTTTACGGCCACAACCTTTCTTATACTTCTCCGCAATTAGAAACATAGAAAAAGTCAAGCAAAAAACTTTAATATATGGATTTTTGCGCAGACGTTTTCGTTTATGTTTCTTATTGCGGATGTAGTATTATAGTCAGACCACTTGAAAACTGACTTGTATTTGTGGTCCGACTATATAAGCACAAAACGGCAATGACGCCGGGTGGTGCTTTTTTATGCTTTATTATACCATAAGTTATGACGCGGGGCAAGAAAAATCGCAAGAGGTTTATCACAATAAACGACCCCGCCGCTTGCGGCGGAGTATTGTGCCCAGTCGCACCTTGCTAAAATAATGAAAGTTGTTCTATTTCTTCTGTTTTGTGTAACTGCTTATATTCTTCTCCCTGGCTTCTCACATATTTCGCTATTATCTCTTCGTTCCCGTGCTGACTGACCGTATTCACAAAATATCCATCTGTCCAGATATCATCTAATCCGTAAACCAGCACGCTCACATTCGCTGACTCTTTGACAAACCGAAAAAAAGCCCTGAAAACATTACACATCAACGTTTTCAAGGCTTTGAATAATGACTGGATTTATAAACATTCTCTGGGAGGAGAAACGTCCCGTCTGCCGCTTACGGTTTCCGCCACCACGCGACAGCTTTCGCCATCAAGTAAAACTATACAGTTTATGACGCTAAAAGTCAATGTTTTGTCTTTTGATTGAGCCTGTGGACACAAGAGATAAATACTCAAAATCTGAGCATTTATCTTTCGTGTCCACAGGCTCTAGTGAAATTTTATGGGCTTCGCCGGTACCCCCACCGCCGTACAATCCGCCGGAATATCCCGCACGACAACAGCCCCCGCGCCGATGACAGCGTTCCCGCCGACGCGCTTTCCCTGAATGATATTCGCGCCCGTGCCGATTTCCGCGCAGGCCCCGATATGCACGTTCCCGGACACGACCGCGCCCGGATACAGCGTCACAAAATCGTCCAGCGCCGCATCGTGCCCGACCGTGCAGCCGACACCCGCGACAACGAAATCGCCGAGCGCGATGTTGACCGTCAGCACAGTTGACAGGCAGATCACGCATCCCTGACCGAACGTGACAAACGGTGAAAAGCGGACATTATCCGCGATAACCGTCGGAAAGCTGACGCGAGGGTTCACCTTGATTTTGTTGTAGATATTTTTGCGTACCTGTGAGTTTCCGACACAAATCACGGCGCAAATTTCTTTCGGATAGTCTATTAACCACTGAGTGTCGCCGACGACGGGAAGCCCGTTGACTGACGCGCCTTGCAGGGAAGGCGCGTCGTCCACAAATCCTAAAATATCATATCGGTCGAGCGCGTCAAGCTGCCACAAAACCTCACGCCCCAAGCCTCCCGCGCCGATCAGCACAAGCTCCTTACGTTTCATCAAAAATCCCTTTCGGCACCTTTGCTGTCCAGGTATCGGGCGCGTCAATTCCCAGAGCGTATGCCGTGACCGCCGCGATATCCCGCACATGCATGTCCCGGATGACGCCTTTTTTCACGCTCTTGCCCGCGCAGCCGATGAAGATCAGCTTTTCCCTGTCGGACTTGCCGCCGTGTCCGTGCAGTCTGTTTCCGCCGTGATCCGCGCTTATGATGAAGAGCGTATCCTCCAAAAGACCCTTTTCACGGTACTTTGCAACAATCTTTCCGATCAGTGCGTCAATCTCGGTGATCTTCTTGAGGTACAGCTTATTTCCGTAGCCGAACTTGTGACCCGCGCCGTCCACGTCGTCAAACTGTGCGAACAGCAGGACGGGATCGCCGCCGCCGTCAAGGCAGCCGAGTATCTTTTCGCAGACGCCGGCGTCGTTTTCCGCAGCGAGCTTTGTGACGCCTACATTCTCCTCGATAATCCCCGTGTTGATGGGATTCCAGCCGCAGACGGAGAACATCTCCGCTTGAGGCCGCGCGTCCCTCAGCACGCGGAATATAGACGGATATTTTGACTCAACGTCATAGGCTTTGGTGGATACAATCTCGTTGGTCAGGCCGTGGGTTTCCGGCCCGACGCCGATAAGCATCGAGCCCCAGCATTCGGCGCTGATCGTGGGGATTGAAGTCAGCGCGTCATAGGTCACGGCCCCGTCCCTGAACAGATCATCCATGCAGGGGGTGTCGGTTTGCCTGAAAAAATTGCCCGCCCCGTCAACGCCCAAGATAGCGGCGCGTTTATATTTGTACATAAAACATAATCCATCCTTTTTAAGTTTTGTAAATACAAAACTTGCGGTTTGAAAAGATAGCCAACGGCATAAATGCCGGGCGTAATTTTTCAAACCTAACCTCTGATGCTGTCCACGATCAGCTTCCAGCCGCCTGACAGCAGCTCGCGCGCGCTTGTGAGCAGCGTGACCTCAGCCGCCGGCGCCTGAGCCACTGTGGGGACAAAAGTCTTATCCGGCAGGCGCGTGGTGAACTGCGGGAAATTCTTGTCCGTGAACACGGTGGGCTGCTTTTTGCTGGAGGCCAGGAAATCGAGCAGCTCATGGTGTTCAAAGCTGAAGTGCGGATGATCTTTGATGAACCAGGTCTGATCCGGCAGCAGGCAGGTGCTCGCGTCAATGCGGCGGTCGGGCGAGATATGGTCATGCCCGGCAACCTTCTGCTTGTAATTTTCCGGGAAAGTTTTTCCATATCCGGCGGTGGTCGCGCCGCTGCTTGCGCGGGCGGTGTCGATCAGCGCGTCTGTATCGTAGAATTGCGCGACAACGGGGATCGGCGGGAAGCCATACGCGGCGATGATGCTGACCTTTGTCGCCTTGTTTACCCTGGCGATGATTTTATCCGCCGTGCCCGGCCCGGCCTTGTAGTGGAAATTGTCGATGAGCTTTATAAAGTCCGCGTACTTCGGGTCGGAGAGCATGAAAACCTTCGCGTCCTCGTAGTATTCGTCCGGCACGAAGCCCCACAAAGCGGGCCACTGGCCGAACAGCGGGATGAGCGTGTCCGCGAACACCTTGTCCTGCACGTTTTCCAGCAGCAGGCCGACGGCGCTTATAAGCGGCCGCGCGAGTCCCGAAACATCCAGCATGTCTGAGAGCGGGGCGAGGATAGCCTGGAAGCCCCCGTCCGATGTGCCGCCGAAAGCGCGGAGATACGCCGTGAGCTGCGCGGCATCCAGCTGGACGTTGCCCGTGAATAACTCGCCGATCATATTCAGGCCGTTGTGCGCGCTGAACTCAGGAATAAAGTGCTCTATGGCGGAATGGCCGAACTGCGCGAAATACGCCATACAAATCAGCCCGCCCTCACTGTGGGAGGTGAGGATGACCTTTTTGTGGCCTGTAGACGCCATCACCTGCTTGATGAACTCGTTCAGCTCCACGGCGATCTCCATGGGATCAAGCCGCCAGTCGTATCTGAACTTGTAGCTCGGACTTTCCCTGTGATCCTGATCCTTGTTGAACACGGGGGGATTGGAGATCGGCATTACGCTTTTGCCGTACTCGTCCACCTGCAAATGCGCGAACATGCCGTTTGCGAGTGCCGACAGCGCGTCCGCACCCTTGTCCCAGCTCCGCGTCGCGGCGGCCGAGATGACGTTTTTAATGATGGGAAGTATCTGCTCCGTCAGCCCGTCCGTATTGACCACGCCGACCTCCGACTGTTCGGACGTGCCGAAGTTCATGTAAAGCGCGTCGCCGATGCCGGGCAGCGTAACGCGCGGGATACTGCCGCAGTTACAGGCTTTCGCGGACCCGGCGGCGTGGGAAAACAGGACAAGGCCGCCGATAAGCAAAGAGAGGCTGAGGAGGATGCACAGGACTTTTTTGAAAAGCTTCATGACACAAGATCCTTTCTGTTAATGTAAAATACGATGGTTATCTAATTGCTGATACCTGATTCCTCGCGAAGCGCCTCCATCATGGCCTGCACCTCGCCGGACATGCCCGTGCTCTTGGCTATCATGGCGCGGCGTTCGTTGAGCGCGGCGTACATCTCTTCCTTTTTCTTGCCTTCAAGGTCAAAGAGGAAGTAGGCCACGTTTTTGAAGAGTCCGGATACCAAGCCATTGGCTCCGATGGTATACAGGAAGAAGACCCTGGAGTACATGGTGATGTTCGCCCGCACGGTCGCCTGCGACCACCGTCCCGCACCGATTTCGGGCTTGTATCCGGTCCAGCGGAATACAGCTATCGTTACAAGCGCCTTGACAGGCGCCATTACCCTCCCGATCATCCCCGTGATAAGCCCCACGGTACCCTCGGGGCGCTCGCCGGTCATGTACTCCGTATAGTCCTCGATCTCACGGTCGATTTCCTTTTCCAGCACGGCGGAGGGCGCGTCATTGGAAACGCGCAACCCGTCAAAGATAGCGAAGAGCAGTCCGGCTTTCCACCATGTGCCGACAATAGCTTTCGGGAATACCATGTTGATAACGGCGGGTATGACGGAAAAGCTAAGGTCCCAAAGACGCATGAACAAAACGGTTTTGCGGTAGCTGCCGCCGAACATTCTCTTGAATCGATCCACGAGCTTGATGCTCACGAACTGCATGGTCTGTCTCGGAATCATCCACGGGAAAGAGCGGAACGCGCCGCCCCAGATCTCTATCTGCGTCACGACGTCCCAGCTGTATTCGGCGCCCCACCACGAGCTAAGGAAATCGGCGAGGAACATGCGCATACGGTATTTGTTTTTGAGGATATAGAAAAGGGTTTTTATGGTAGGCGCGGGCTGTGGCTGGAGTATGATGCGCTCACGGCATTTGACGGCCATCATCATGGTACCGATGGTGCCCAAAAAGGCTGACAGAATCCCGAAGAACGCGAATATATAAGAGGCTGAAATATTGATGATACCGGAACGCGCGAGGTCAAGCAGAGGCATGAACATGGCGGCCACAAAATCGCCGCTCCACTTTTCGGAAAAGGTCTGCCACAGCACGAGCGAGGAACGGTCCTGGGGGTTCGGGCTGATCAGGGAGACGAAGTTGTCTGTGGGAATCTTGTAAATCGTCTCAAAGGTTTCCCGTAAAAACAGCAGAACAAACACGAAAAGGATCTTTTTCGGGTCGGAGGTATCGTCGTTATCAATGAATATGCGCCCGCAAAAGAGCATGGCCGTAGAAGCAAAATAAAGCAGGGGAGACAAAAATACATAGGGACGCGATTTGCCCCAGCGTGTGCGGGTCCTGTCGTAGGCGATGCCCATGAGTGGGTCGTTGAGCACATCGTAGATGGCAATAAGAGCCAGAATCGACGCGACGTAGACCATATCGATTCGGAGCACGTTGATGAGATAAAGGTAGAAGTAGTGATCCTTAATCGCCACGCCGAGCTTATGACCGGCCTTGGCGACGGCGGCCGACGCGACCTCTCTGGAGGAAAGCTGCGGCGTGCGGTACATCTTTTCGGCGATGTCCTGGAACTGGCCGAGCTTTTCGGGGTCGAGCTTCGCGGCTGAGTTTTCCTCCGCGCCGAAAAGCTGTTCTTTCAATTGCTGTTTGTCGATAGCCATCAGCTTACCCCCCCAACCTCAACGGCGCAGGATGCCTTGTGGTAGCCGTCATTTGTCACGGCGTAGACGGTGGTCTTTCCGGCGGACAGGGCTGTCACCACTCCGTTTTCGTCCACCGAAGCGATAGCCGCGTTCTCCGTTTTCCAAACGACCTCCTGATAAGTCGCGTCGCGGGGAGAGAGGTTTACCGTCAGCTGTTTTGTTTCCCCGGCGTTCATTTTCAGCCGCCTGCTGTCAAGCTTCGCTTTCTCTACCGGGATTTTCACATGTACGGCGCATTCGGCAGCGTATGTTTCGCCGTGCAGCTCGAAGCTGGCCGTAATGACGGCCTCGCCGAATTCCCGCCCGGTCTTGACATAGCCGTCCTGATCAATCTCGCATATGGACGGGTCGCTGCTTTGCCACGTAAGGGGCGTATCCTGTCCGTCAGGCGCGCTTATGGCGGCGGTGATCTGTACGCTTTGGCGCTTGCCCAGAGTCAGATCATACTCGTTCAGAGCCAGTCCCGGCCAGGTGAAGCGGTAGCTTCTGCTCTCGCTTAAGACGCAGGTGAGGGTAGTCGTCAGATCCTCAAGCTCTGGATTCACGCGCAATAAAAGTTCAACGTCTATATCCTTTTTGAACTCAAGGGACACCGGCTTTTTTGTTAAGCGGTTGACGGAGGCGATGATCCGGGCGTTTCGGTAAACCGTCCGTATGCCGTCAACGTCGGCGTAGCCGTCCAACTGGCCGTCGAGCATAGCCATGATCTCGTCCTGCGAGAGCGGAGCGAAAACATTTTCAAGGGCAGGGGAACCGTCCGCAAAATAAAGCGTCAAGGTGTAGTTGTCACGATAGCGCAGCTCATATAGGGGCGGCTCATCCGGCTCCTGCTCCGAATCGCAGTTGGGGCACTGATTCAGCGGTTCGCTGTCGCTTCGTCCGCAGACGGAGCATCTGTAGTAAATAAAGTCGCATTCCGCGCTTTCGAGGGCTGCGGGATCAATATCTATTTTCGGCAGAAGCCCGCTGAGATCGTCGCCGTACTGCGTTTCGTCATGCGGGAGGGCGTTCTTCAAATGCCCGGTCAGGTCAGGCGCGAGCATCAAAAGCGCGGCTTTCAGCCGTTCCGCCGGGGCTGTGTCAGCGTCAGGGGCGGAGAAAGAAACGCTTCCGCCGTCAAGCCCGAAGCTTGAACCCGTGACAAGCTTCGGCCGCTTTTCCAGCGCCATGTTGATCGCGTTTTGTATGTAAGCGTAAATTTCCGCGTCGCTCTTCGGCGGATTCGTAACGCTTTCGTCAGGCTCCATAGCGGGAGGGTCGGTTCCCTCACGGGTAAGCAGGTCGCTCGCGCCCCACGCTATGCCGCCCAAAAATGTCAGCACAAGGAATATGACAACGCCGCGCATAAGCCATGTACGCAGCAGCTGACTGTTTTCCAATCTTTCACTGAAGCTCATGTAATCGCACCTCCAGTCTCTTTTTCAGCTGTAAGCTCGCGCTCGCGGTCGGATTCCGTAACGATCACGGGGAAAGGGAGATCGTCCAAACTGACCTCGCCCCGTTTGAGCTTTGCATAGATTTCGGCGCGTTCCACGTCGCCCTCATTGTACTCGACCGGCACGCCTTTTTGATAGAGGATAAAATTGAGCGCGGCAATGAACGCGAATGCCGCGAAAGAAATCGGTGCGCCCATCCCCAAAGAGCCGGAGAAGAACGCGCTGTCAAGCGCGGCGGAGCTTCTGAGCACCATGATTCCCGCCGCGAAGCCCCCCGCGCAGAAAAGCGCGCCCAGGGTACTCACGATAGCGCCGGACAGCGACCAGCGTTTGAGATTTAAAAAGCAGAACATGGAAGTGACGAAAGCGGCCAAACCAAAAACGGCGGCCGCCGCCATAGCCAGCAGCATCGCGGCTCCCGCCTTAAACAGCGGAGCCTGTGCCGACGACAGCATCAGCCGCAGATAGGCAATGTCGTTTGCGCCGCCGCTCATCACGAGGTTGACAAGGTACATGAGTCCCGCAGACCACTCTTTTTCAGCGAAAGGCAGATTTGCGCTTAAAGTGCCCATAGGTACAAAAAGCGAGATCAGCGGCAGAATACAGGTGAACAGCCGCGTTTTGGCGGCGGCGTTTCCTTTCATCGCCGCTTTCTTTTGCTTCGAGCCGACCCTCATGGACGCGAAACTCAGCTCCGAGCGTTTAGCGTCCTCATAAAAGCGTTTCTCAAAGCCGTGGAACATCAGGTTCACGCCGCATTGCGGGCAGTTCTGGCGCCAGTCGGTAATACGCAGCCGCCGGTTGCAATTAGGGCAATTGCTCATGGATTGGCCTCCTGTTCTAGATTTTAGATATTAGATGGTAGACTGTAGATGTGGTCAAGGGAAGCCATGATCTATTATCATAACTCAATTATGAACTATTCGCGAACAAAAATCAAGTGCTTGCCGAAAAATATCTTGATTTTTGTCCGCGAATAGTTCATAATCATTCTATAAGTAACCACATCTACCCTCTACCGTCTAAAATCTAGAACAGGAGTTGTCTTTATGCTTCCACTCGCATTGCACCTTGATCAGATGTCGAAAACCGTTCCCGCGATGAGGTATCGCGGAGACATACCCTTTGAGCAGTGGCAGGCCGCCGCCCGTGAAAAGCTGCGGGATCTGCTGGGTATGGATACCTTCCAGTTGTGCGATCCTGACTTTGAACAGCAGGCCGCGGAGGACATGGGCGCTTACCTGCGGACGAAATTCAGCTTCCAGAGCGAGGAGGGCTACCGTGTGCCCGGCTGGTGGCTGAGGCCGAAAGCGCTGACCGGTTCGGGCGTGGTGATCTGCCTGCAAGGCCACACGACGGGGATGCATATCTCTCTCGGTGAGGCGATGTATCCCGAGGATTCCGAGACCCTCGACGGCGACCGGGATTTCGCGGTTCAGACCGTGGGGCGCGGCATGTGCGCCCTTGTGATCGAACAACGGAATTTCGGCGAACGCGGCCGTGAGGACGACGGCTGCTACAGGCCGGCGACGACCGCGCTTTTAATGGGGCGCACCACCATAGGCGAGCGTGTGTGGGACGTCATGCGGGCGATAGACGCGGCGCGGGCGAATCTTGTACAGGAGCTGCCGGGTGAAGCCGAATTTTACTGCATGGGCAATTCCGGCGGGGGAACGGCGACGTATTATGCGTCCTGCCTGGAGACGCGCATCGTAAAATCCATGCCGTCCTGTGCGGTGTGCGATTTTGATGAGTCGATCGCGCCGATACGCCATTGTATATGCAACTACGTGCCCGGCATACGCAAGTGGTTTGAAATGGGCGACATGGGCGGCATGATCGCGCCGCGCCCGCTGCTGATCGTCGCGGGGCAGGAGGACAGGATATTTCCCATTGACGGCACGCTCGCGACGTTTGAACGGATCAAGAGCCTGTATGACGCGGCGGGGGCGTCCGATAAATGCGTACTGCATATCGGCGCGGAAGGGCATAAGTTTTATCGGGAGGCGTGGGAAGCTTTCGAGGAACTTCCGAGGGGTTAGGCGTCAGGCGTTAGGGATTTGGATTAACCCCTCCGGCGCTTCGCGCCACCTCCCCTTGCATGGGAGGGTTTGGAAATCGAACCTTGTTCCCAAGCCGCCCCTGCAAGGGGAGGTGCCCCGCAGGGGCGGGGGGGTTGCGAAACTCAAAGTAAATATAAAAATCTAAAAAAGCCCATAAAAAGGAGCGCAATCAAATGAAATACGCAGTCTGGTCAAACTACCTGAACGAATCAACCGCGACATCGCCCGAAGAAATGGTCGTCGCTTTCGCTAAAAAAGGCTGGTTCAATCTCGAGCTGTCCACCGAGCACGCCGAGGAGCTGATCATGCGCGGCGATCCCATGGCCGTCGGCGCGGAGTTCAAGGCGTTCGCGGACAGCCGCGGCGTCACGTTCCCGCAGGGGCATCTCTGGCTTGGTGTGGACATCGTTGGCCCGCAGCCGGAAGAATCTGTTAAGTTAATCAAAAGCTGGCTCGATCTGTTCTATGCCGTCGGCGTTAAAGCGTGCGTTTTGCACGCGGGCGGCGGCTGGATGCGCAAAAACGGCGCGTCCGAGGATGAGATCGACGCCGCCAACGTTAAATCGCTGAAAGCCCTGTGCGCTCACATCGAGGGCCGCGATATGTACATCTGCCTTGAAAACCTGATCGCGTCGTACACCCGCGTGTCGGACTTGCGCAGGCTGATCGACGCGGTTGGCTCGTCTCAGCTTAAGATTTGCCTGGATACGGGGCACCTCAACATCACCGGCGGCAGCCCGGCGGAATTTGTAGGGGATGCCGGCCCGCTGCTGAAAGCGCTGCACATTGACGACAATGAGGGCGAGCATGACCAGCATTTGATCCCATACGGAACGGGCAATGTGCTGTGGGACGAGTTGCTCTGCGCGCTTGCCGCCATGAGCGAGCCCTACGACGGCCTGTTCAACTTCGAGATACCGGGCGAAAGCGGCGCGCCGCCTGAAATCCTGCTGGCGAAGCTTGACTACCTACGCGAGGTGGCGGCGTATATGATCGGTAAGATCAGATAGGGTCACAATCATGCTCAACATATTTTTCCTCGGTCTGGTCAGCTTTTTTACCGACCTCAGCACCGAAATGGTCTATCCGCTTATTCCGCTGTATCTCGTATCGGCATTCGGCGTGAAGCCGTCCGTCGTGGGCCTGATCGAGGGGATCGCGGAAAGCGCGGCCAGCCTGTTAAAGGTGTTCAGCGGCTATTTGACAGACCGCTTCCAAAAAAAGAAGCTCATCGCGTTTTCGGGCTACTCCACGGGCGTGCTGTATAAGCTGGTGTTATTGGCCGCCGGATCGTGGTCGGGCATTTTGGGCGCGCGAGTGCTTGACCGCTTGGGCAAGGGCGTCCGCACCGCGCCGCGCGACGTGCTGGTCAGCGAAAGCGCCGATAAAGACAAGATGGGCAAAGCGTTCGGCCTGCACAAGGCGCTTGACATGTCCGGCGCGGCGCTCGGCCTGCTGATCACATTTTTTATCATGCGCGGGATGGGCGGGGGCTTTGAATACAAAAGGATGTTCTTGATTTCCGTCATTCCAGCCGCGCTGGGGCTGTGCATGTTCTTGTTCATCAGGGAAAAGAAAGAGCCGCGCCAAATGAAGCAACGAGAGCCGTTTTGGAATAACCTTGGGAAAGTGGACGGCCAGCTGCGGCTTTATCTCGTCGTCGTATTTTTGTTTACGCTGGGCAATTCGTCAAACGCGTTTTTATTGCTCAGGGCAAAGGACGCCGGGTTTGACGATGTGAACTCGATCCTGCTGTATTTCCTTTTCAACATAACCGCCGCGATCCTGTCGATGCCGCTCGGAAAGCTGTCCGACAAAATCGGCCGCAAGAAGCTGCTGGTTCCGGGATACCTGCTTTTCTCCGTGTGTTACCTGGGATTCGTGTTCGCGTCAAACAGACCGGCGATGGCGGCGGCATTTTTGCTCTACGGCGTGTATACCGGCATGATCACGGGTGTGGAACGCGCGTTTGTGGCGGAGATATCGCCGCCGGAGCTGAAAGGAACGATGCTGGGGCTGCATTCCACGGTCGCGGGCGTCGCGCTGCTTCCGGCAAGCGTTATCGCCGGGGCGCTGTGGGACGCTTACGGCGCGGCTGTGCCGTTTGTTTTCGGGGCGTCGCTTTCTTTGGCGGCGGCGGGGATATTGATTGTTTTTATGCGCAACAGGGATGTTGACAAAATTGATATTGAATAAAAATACACAACAAAAACCCGCCGACGCGCAAACCGGCGGGCTTTTGCTGTGGTGATTTGAATTGACGTTAATTCGCGGCAAGCGCCTTTTCGACCGCCGCTTTATCAAGGCGTGATTCCCAGCCAGGGTTGTCCTTTTGCCACTGCGACCAGAAAGCGTCCCATTTATCTTGGCCGAATACGGAGATGACATCTTTGGCTGTGAATGCGGGGATTTCGCGCTGTGGCGTGCTTGCGGCGGAAGCTTCAGGGGGTTCCACGACATTTGCGCCCTTGCCGAATGGATTTTTGAGGTTATGGATGGATTGGGCAGGATACAAAATTATAAGAACGTCCGTTACTGTGGATTTTTTCAGCGCAAATAAATATGTTTCCCCTATTCTAAACCTTGCCATTCCGCTATACACGGGGATTGTGTCATACGGCCACACATCCATCTCTTTCTGCAATTTGATCTGTTCTTCTTCGCGGTAACCCATCACTCCGCCAAACACCTCAATTTGAGCGGGTTCGGGCACATCTCCCTTGTATACTGTGATAACATCAATATCATATATGGTATTCAGGCAGCGATCCCTCTCGTCAGTTCCTTTTGTGGGCGGCAAAGCCGTTGTCATATCAAGAACTTGAAATGATATATCGGTGACTGTCGCGACAATTACGACGTCAGCATCCTCAGATAATTCTTCCGCGTCAGAGTAGAAACTCCAATGGGCATTCATTGTGGCATAACGCACCTCTGAATTTGTTGATTCGGTTTGGTCTGCCGTACCGTCCAGGTCTGTATGTGGGGCACAGGAGGTAAGCAGGGAAGCAAGGATTATTACAAGTATAAGCGCTGTTTTCTTTATCATAACAAACTCCATATCGCCGCACCTTTGGTTTTTGCAATTTGAATCATCGTTAATTCGCGGCAAGCGCCTTTTCGACCGCCGCTTTATCAAGGCGTGATTCCCAGCCCGGGTTGTCTTTTTGCCACTGCGCCCAGAAAGCGTCCCATTTATCTTGGCCGAAGACGGAGATGACGTCCTTGGCGGTTATCGTGGAACTGCCGCGCTGATTTTCTTGGGAGGCAACAGCCTCGCCTTTTCCGAATGGGTTTTTGAGGTTATGGATGGATTGGGAGGGCGTCATAACATTAAAAAATTCCCAATTTCTTGATTGACTTAACGTAAATAGATAGGTTTCTCCCATTTTAATCATAGATGTTTCACCGCTGACAGCAATGATATTGTTGGGTGGCGTCAAATCTTTGATCAACTCCAATTGTTCTTCTACCCGATAATCTTTCAAACCTCCGTCTGTTTTTATTTTAAGAGAGGAGGACTCACTCCCCTTATAAGCGGTAAGAATATTAATATCATAGATAGTCCACAGGCGACGATGTCTTTCCTCTGTTTTTTCATCAGGCGGCATACCTGTCGTCGCGTCTAATATCTGAAATGATATTCCTGAGACTTTTCCGATAATAACTGCGTCGGCAGATTCAACCAGTTCCTCCGCATTTTTGTGTGGATACCACATAGAACTAATATTTCCGTAAAGAACTTCTGTTGTGGAGTTTGGGGTTGTCGCATTGTTTCCCTGAGATGTGCTGTTTGTTGTGGAATTTGGCTGAAATTCTATTGACTCCGGCTGATTAGGTTGGGATTCCGTTGATTCTAGTTGAGCCATTGTTTCTTCTGTTTCCTGTTGCCCAGTCGGGATTTCTTCAGACGGCGCAAAAGTGTTCGCATCCGTGTTTTTAACGCACGATGCAAGTGAAAAAGTGAGAATGATTGCGATAATAAGCGCCATTTTCTTTTTCATAATAATATTAGCTCCTTTTCAAACTTTAATACTATGAGTATCATCTACTCATATATAAACTTCACATTGTTCACATCAAATGATTGCGGTGTGTATATACCTCTTTTATACACATCGTCATATTCCATAAGTGAGCGTACCGTTGCGTTCGAACGTGAAATGGGATTGTCACTCAACCAAAACAAATGGCCCATTTCATGGGAAACAGCAGCTTGCCTCAAGTTGTTATTTGTGGTTGTATCCAGATTGCTCTCTCCCCAAAGGTTTATCTCAATTCTGCTAAAAACCGTAACTCCATTGCTATCGCAATACTGTATACATTTTCCATCTTGATCTCCTTCAAAGATAGCAACTTCAAGAGTGTGATTCGATGAGGCTGTTTCAGTCGTTGTTATATTAACGCTTGCCTCGGAATTGTTCCACACATTACGACTTGTTTCGATAATGGGTGACCATATGGAATTTTTTGTCGTCAATCCAATTAATCGAATTGTAACGGCTTGGCTCGCAAGGCCACATACATTACCACTTTTTTCGTCCAAAAACGCATTTGCTAATGCAAGCTTCCATTTCTGTTGGCTGACGTCCATCCAGTCCCACAGTTGTATTTGAACATCGTCATACGGCAGGGGGCCTCTAACATCTAACACCTTGTCCTGAGCATTCTGCGGCACGATCCGATAGGTGCCGGAGCCACTGCTGATAAACCGAAATCGTTGCGCGGTACTTGAATCTCGGGGGAGCGTTTGTACATCCGTCCCGTTTGTTGTACCCGCATTTTCAACCCAAAGAGCAAATCGGTTTGTTGGCGAACCGCCCAAAATTATCTCATAATAACCACTGCTTGGCTTATAAACAAGTGTCCAATGATTATAAGAACCCAACGAATACTGCACAGCTTTGTCCTTGCTCGGATTATCTGATAAAAATTTCTTACTGAACATATTTTTTATGACGTATGTATCGTCTGAGAACGTTCGTGCGGGCACTGTTGGTTGTGTCGTAGGTTCTGTCGTCGATGGCTTAGTCGTTGTCGTCGTCGGATCAGGCGTCGGGCTTGTAATATACACAAGCAATTTATGCATATACCCTGTTTTCACTTCGCCGCCGATAAGAATCCTTACATGATAATACCAGCCTTCTTCTCCTAAAACAGTTAATTCTTTTCCGTTTAAGAACCCATTCAAATAAGTCCCCGAA